>Ga0208648_1000095_pt1 | contig 92414 bp, 90 predicted proteins | sample AntAceMetag02UKL_FD_184772 | JGI IMG/M metagenome (GOLD analysis project Ga0208648, IMG submission 184772) | Saline lake microbial communities from Ace Lake, Antarctica - Antarctic Ace Lake Metagenome 02UKL (SPAdes) (version 2) | ecosystem: Environmental > Aquatic > Non-marine Saline and... | reverse complement strand
TGTTGTCACTTTTAGTTGCCCCACAAATTAAGGGGGGCCATTACCGACAATCCCATAAGCATCAGAATTTGTTCAATAAACGCTCCTTTGGAGTAGAAAAAACTCTTCCAGTTTTGTTGAAATCTGATGTTATTTCATCACCTTTTCAAGTGGCTGTTACAAGATCGGTGACGGTTGATGGTGCGAAACCACCGAATGTGATCACGCGAGCCAGCTGCCCCCCAAACATGATTTCCGCCTTTCCGCTGATTTCTCCACAACCGCGCGCTTGTTGTCCACCCAGCATCGGATAATGGCTAAATCGATCAAGCGCTGCCACTATTTCCTCAATATCGGCGTCGGTAGAATTATCGATGATCAAACGTCCAGTCCACTCAACCCCTGCAGGCAACGCATAATATGTAAGCAAGGTTCGCGATGAGTTTTTCATTCCACCCATAATGTCTTCATATGTTTTGACCTTTTCTTCCGCTGCTTCGATCTCTGTATCTATATCGTCACCGCCTTTGCCCTGCCGTTTATTGCGCTTCAATGTATCAAGCAAAGAGGCGGCTTGAGATCGCTTCGAGTTTGCGTTGGCACGCCCAAGATATTCCTTTCGATCTTCAGGTGAGACAAGGTCCAGTACGGCTCCATCGTCATTGTCGCCAAGGTCCTTTCGAACTCCAGTAAAGACGTCTGGCAAAACATGATGCACTGGAAGGAAATGGCTGACTTTCAGGCGTGACTTCACGCCCAAGCCAGACCCGAACAAACCCACAATGGGGTTTTCCTGTCGCAGCTTGCGAATGGCCATCGGGTCAATTTCGTCTGGCTGCTTTTCGCTTTCACTATCCTGGCCTATCAAATCTGCATAGGCCTCCTTAAGTGTGTATGGATTACTCTCCGCTGCCCGCTTTTCCATTCTGGGCAATGTAACGTTCCTGCGCAGCATTCCGCGCAATGTCGAACTGGGAATGAATGCTGTCTCTAGCGGTTCGCCTTCGCTGTTTAATCCATGCGTCATAACAGGTGCGTTATGCCACCTATTTGGTTGAGTGTACTCGGCCACAGGAAGAGATATGCTGAGCGGTTGTTCAGTCTTTAGTGTGACATTGATAATTGTATTGGCCATCTTCGGTCTCTTTTTGACAATTTCGGGGGCGTTAAAGAATGATCATCCCAAACCCAAATGCCCGCCCTTTGGTTCCGACGCCTTCTTTCAAAGCATCTGCAAATTTGTCAGCATCAGTTACCTTTATGGTCGCAGTGAAGTCGGTGCAGTCGAGGGTGAACGAACCACCTTTCTTCTGAATGCGTGCTGGCTTGGACGTGCAGTTTACGGTCAAGACTTCGAAACCGTGACGCTGCCCCTTCTTACGGAGCCAATCATGACGCCCCTTCCAGTCACTAGGTTTTATAAAGTACTTCTTGCCACCGGATGACACGAAGCAGGACGCTCGAAGCTCAATGCAGCGGATTTGGCCAGCGGCAACTGCAGGAACAGCGCTTGTTTCACCGCCTCCATCTGCAATTTGCTCAACAGAGCGAACAACCACAGTGTCACCTCGGTCGCAAAATAAAGGTCTGTCACTACAGTCAGCTGTAAGGCCCGCAACCATTTGATGAAGTGCATACGCATCCATGGTCACAGGTTTATGGATAATACTATCTGTCAGCATCCATTTTGCTCCTCTTTTGCATATTCTTGAAGATGTTGTTGTGTGCAATGCCCGCCGTCTTGTTGGGCTCTTGGGTTAGATCAAACGTCTCAACGCCGTCTGGAGAACATACACGCACCGCACGCAAGTCATGGGTCAGAAAGACATTCGAGACATTCAACGTTGCCTTGGTAAACTGGACAAGGCAAACCGGACCTTGAAAGTCGGATAACGCATCAGCCCATGCTTCATAGCGCGTACGCGTGTCGCCAGCATTCAAATTGGGGCTATTCGACTGAACATTGGCCTGCAACGTCGTGCCGTTCGGGCCTACAATCGCCCAGCCGGTTAGTCTCGATGGGCTTAACTTGCCCGCCTTGCTCTTGACTGTGTGGTTCATAGTCATCGCTTTAATGGTGTCACGAACCGGATCATCAGTTAGCTCGGGCAACACATGGCGCGCGAAATTCTGTTGAATGAATTCAAATGTCTTCATTGTGACAGCTCTGGCACGTAGCAAGCTTCACGGTGGGCGGGGTTCCAATACGCAGGTCGCCATGCTGCATCGACCACAGGGTGACTTTTGTCCCCAGTAAACAGACCAATAGGAATAGGCCGAAGTGGCGCGCCGTTCTGATCGATCAAGCCGTCAGTTGAACTTTCAAATATGTCCCAACTCCTCACTTCACCAAAACCAGCAGTTCGTTTTTTTCCAATGAATTGTGCATCGGCAAGCAGATCAACCACCTCCTGCGGATCACCTACAACATCCCACTCGACAGTCTCACTTGTGATTGTCTTGTAACTGTTCAAGATATTGCCGAAATCTCTGCGCCGCCCCAGCGTGATCGTTTTGTGTAATTTTGTGCCTGCCTTGTTTTTCTTGATGAGGTCAGGATCAAGATCATGTTGTGGCCGAAGACTGGCGGAGAATGAGAATGAGCCTTTAGCTATCGGCGTCACATTTGCTGATGACGCGTGATACAGCCCCTCAACACATTTTATCGGGATGGCAGCATGGGCAGCTTCTACGTCGTCCAGCCGGTCGAATAGCAATGCACCAAGCAGTGCATCAAAAGTCATATGCCCGCGAATTATCACCGGCGTCTTGAGTGTTGCTACAATCTTGAATGCTTCTTCAATCACCACTTTGTCCCAATCTTGAGACTCTGAAGCTGACCAGAACCAAGAGACGAATTTACAAGTTGGACACCCCGCAACCAACCCACTTTATCTGCTTGGCATGAGTTATTGTCAAGTCTGGTGTTTGAGGGTTATCAATCATGCGGCGATCTGGCTGGGTTTGATGATTTCAATACCATCTTTGAACATGACGCCGGTGATGACTTTGGCGAGGTCGTCAAAGCCGCGTAGCCGCCACCAGTTTTGTTCGGCGCATTGCCCCAGCTTGAACATCATGTGCAGCATACCATCTCGTGAGAGACAACCTTTCGAGCGCTTGGCGCGGTGACGGATGGTGGCAAAGGCGGTTTCAATAGGATTGCTGGTGCGGATGCTTTGCCAATGTTGGGCTGGGAAGTCGAAGAACGCCATCAGTTCCTCGCGATCAATTGCTGCGCTCCCGTTCTCAGCGAATCCGTCACCGCGTCCGTCATCCCGTCTCGACGTGCAAAATCAACAATGTTAGTCTTTTTATGGTGGTGTATCTCCTTCGGTTGGGTTGCTGTCTCACAACAACAAATCAACCAGATACGCCGCCAGCCTTCAAACCTGTAGCAAAACACCAGATTCGGTCATAGCTCGACAGGCAAAGCGAAATAGGAGAAGATCAACCCACAAAACCACATCGGAGGAAAGCGATGATCTGGCCATTCAAGAAAAGAGAAATTTAGGTTTGTTCGGTTCACGTGCTCGGTGTTGATGGTCAATACACGGACACTTGGACTGTCGGCGACGACGGAAAAACAACTTCAAAAGATCAGTTTGAACGATTGGCATACAACGGCGAACTTTATGCCATGACATACTATGAAGACGGCATTCTGCGTACGTTGGCGATACCAAAGCAATCATGGGACGTGTTGAAAGCAAAACATAGGGATAGAGACAGCTTATTTGAATCAAAACATAAGGATAGGAAAGGATGGAGTACGCACTAATATTCATTCTGGCAGCCGTTGCTTATTACTATTTCATCATGAAGAAAGCTGGAAACTTGGATTTCTGGAAAAAAGCTGCACAAAACCCCGGCGCAGCGATGATGTTCTTCACGAGCAACAGCCATTGGTATATTGACGAAAAACCTCAGCATTCAGTAACAGGTCCATACCTTTTTCAAAGCCCGCTTCACGGCCGAACTGTTAAGCTGTACTGCGATGCAGACTACGAGAAAGAAACTCAGGACGAATATATCCGCTCCATTTCCTGAGAGCTGTTGGGCTTCTGAGTGCGTTTATTGCTGCTGTAGCGATGTTGATCATTGAGGTAAAGTTTTGGTCAGTCTTGTCGCATCGCATAGGGTGGCACCAGAGCAGAGCGAAATGTCACCGGTGTGCCGTCCTTTGAGCGGACCTTTGGTATCCGCACGCTCTCTCTGCCTTCAATTTTGACAAATCAAATGGGTCATCATCATGAGACGAACGGTAATAGCATTCGCCACCATATTGTCGTTGGCCTTCACTCCATTAGCCGCACAGGATTTTGGAAAGGGCTTTGAAGCGTATGAAGCTGGTGATTTTGCTACAGCCCTTCAAGAGTGGACACTATTGGCTGACCAAGGCGATGCCTCTGCGCAAACCAATCTTGGGAATATGTACTACAAAGGCCGAGGCGTCCCTCAAGATGATGCTGAAGCCGTGAAGTGGTACCGGCTGGCTGCTGACCAAGGCAATGCCTCTGCGCAATTCAATCTTGGGAATATGTACTACAATGGCCAAGGCGTCCCTCAAGATGATGCTGAAGCCATGAAGTGGTACCGGCTGGCTGCGGACCAAGGCAATGCCTCTGCGCAATTCTTTCTTGGGGTTATGTACTACAAAGGCCGAGGCGTCCCTCAAGATGATGCTGAAGCCGTGAAGTGGTACCGGCTGGCTGCTGACCAAGGCGATGCCGGTGCGCAAGGCGTTCTTGCGACTATGTACGGCAAAGGCCAAGGCGTCCCTCAAGACTATGCTGAAGCCGTGAAGTGGTACCGGTTGGCTGCGGACCAAGGCGATGCCGGTGCGCAATTCATTCTTGGGATTATGTACGCCGAAGGCCGAGGCGTCCCTCAAGACTATATCATGTCCCACATGTGGTATAATATTGCCTCTGCTAACCGATACAAAGATGCTGGTGAGGCGAGAGACAAAATAGCACGTCTCATGACTTCAATCGATATTTCCAAGGCTCAAGCCATGGCCAGAGAATGTGTGAGCAGCGGCTATGCGAAGTGTGGTTATTAGGGTTTTCACCTGATCAATCGAACGATCTGTCCGTGTTCGTCATGATGTGGTCAATGCTGGTGTCTCCTTTCGTTTCTGTTTCGTAGTCTCAACGTAAGCGCATAGTGGAAAACTGCCAAGGAGAATATAAAAGCAGGAACGGCAGGTTTTGGCTGCAGCCCTTGAGAACGGTTTCGATCCTAGGCTTTACAATTTTTTTTGTGAAATTTTTTTGGTAAAAGTGCGGTCAGCGTTTGAGCGGATTACTATACAGGTATGTAGAGGTCGTGGTCTCACTCGCGGGGGGCCGGGGGTGGTGGGGTCCGAAAACGGCTGAAATCGAAGTGGGCAGGTACTTGAGGAGTTCAGTTTTGTAACCCATTTGTAACCCGCTACGTTTCACAGCGACTTTTCTAATCTCACAAGCTATTGAAATTATTGGTGATCCCGGCGCGATTCGAACGCGCGACCCCCAGATTAGGAATCTGGTGCTCTATCCTGCTGAGCTACGGGACCACTGGCCCCTCAATAGCAAACGGTGATGTGAAATCAATAAAAACATTGTTGCAGGGGATATTTCCCATGTGGTGCGGCGCTTTGAAATGGCTTGCGGGATTTCGATCCGAAACGACATTGCTGCCGTGGATGCCTTTGTGACGGCTGTGCATCTTCACACTTGGGATGAGGCGGCAGTGCTTGAAAGCCGCATTCCATTGTGAAATGAACATCCGAGCGGTTTGATCTGCTGTGAAAGGAATGGCTTCTCATGACCAGGACGCCTGTTATTCGCACAACGGCAGAGGTTGAATTGCCGCAGATTCTTGCGGTCTATCCTTTGGCTTTTCCAGATGAAGAATTGCGGCCGCTTGTGTCCGGTTTGATCGAAGGCGAAGCTGAGGTGCTTTCACTGGGGGCGTTTGAAGGTAGCGCGCTTGTCGGGCATGTTCTTTTCACCCTGTTTGGCGTCCAGGGTGACCGAGACAAAGGCGCTGGCGCATTGCTCGCCCCGCTGGCCGTGTTGCCCGACTATCAAGGTCAGGGTTTGGGAAGCGCCCTTGTCAAGCAGGGGCTTTTGCAATTGACGTCCATGGGGACAAGACAGGTCTTTGTTCTGGGTGATCCCAATTATTACGGAAGGTTTGGCTTTCAGATTGAACACCATGCAAAGCCGCCCTATCCATTGCCGGAGGAATGGCGCGGCGCGTGGCAATCCATGGTGCTCAGCGACGCAAAGCCTTTGACGTCAGGCCATTGCCGTCTGCCTGGCGCGTGGATGGAACCGGCGCTCTGGCAGCCATGAGCTTGGCAAAAAAGGAATAAGTTGCTGATTTCGATATTGGTTATCTATTGTCTCTCACTGTGCGGATTTGCACGGACCACGAGGGGTGAGGGGTATATTGCTGTGGGTCAGATGGGCAGATCGGACACGATGTTTTAACGTGTTCGGGCGGATTTGAAAATTTGGGGTTCTCGGAGATTTTATGGGTATTTTAGTCGACATTCTCTTGCCGGGCTCGCTGGCATTCATCATGTTTTCACTGGGCCTCGGCCTGACATTGAATGACTTTGCGCGGGTGGCTGTGCAGCCCAAAGCCTTTTTGACGGGCGCCATCTCGCAGATTGTCCTGCTGCCGCTTGTTGCCTTTGGCATTTTGCATGTGGTGCACCTGCCGCCGGAACTGGCGCTGGGCGTGATGATCCTGGCCTTCTGCCCGGGCGGTGTCACCACCAATTTTATCACCATGCTTGCCGGAGGGACCGTCGCGCTGTCTGTCAGCCTGACCGGTGTCGTCTCCCTGTTGTCGATCATGACGGTTCCCATCCTCGTCGTGTGGTCAGCTGATTATTTTCTGGGTGCAGCGGCGCCTCAGATCAATGTCACCGCGCTGTCGGTCTTCATGTTTTTGATCACAGCGGTGCCCGTAGTGATCGGCATGATTGTGCGCCAGGTCTTTCCGGGTTTTGCATCACGGGCCAAACCATGGATGATCGGGTCGACCATCTTTTTGTTCCTGGCCATCCTGCTGGGTGCGTTGATCACCTATTGGACGGTCTTTGTGGACAATTTTCTTGTCCTCGGGCCCTTGCTGCTGGTCTTCAACATCATTCTTCTGGCCGTGGGATATGGCCTTGGCCGGGTCATGCGGCTCGATCGGAAGGATCGCATCGCCATCGCCATTGAAACAGGCATACAAAACAGCACGCTCGGCATCACGGTGGGTAGCCTGATTGCCGGATTAACAGCAGGAGCGCCGGCCTTCAGCGTGCCATCCGGCGTCTATGGCATCACCATGTATTGTGTTGCCATGCCCTTCATTATCTGGATGCGGCTGGGCATGGCGCAGGAGTCGGAAGGCGCACCATAAAATTCCGTTTTGCCGGATGGTTCTCAGGACCTTGCGGCGATCCCGTTTGCCGGCCTGGCCAATTTTCAGGCTTTCCCATTGGCCGATTCCATGCAATCCTTCAGCACATGGATCGTTGCGGGCTGGCAGCGGTGTGGGGGAGATCAAGGCTTGTCGACATTCGAATATCGGTTCCGACCTCCGTTGTCGGCACCGCAGGACCGTGGCGGCTCGCCGCCGAAATATGAAAAGACCGTGCTTGGCGATGTCCTTTATGAAAAGGATGTGGCGGTGGCGCTTGCCGACGGCATGATCATCCATGTGGATGTCTTTCGTCCCCTGCAGGGCATCGCGGCGCCGCTGATTGCCTGGGGTCCTTACGGCAAACACGGCCATACGCGCTATTCGGTGAATTTTCCCGATGCTGATGTGGATGACGACAAATTGTCCGACTACACCGCATTCGAGGCGCCCGATCCGATGTATTGGGTGCCGCACGGCTATGCGATCATCAATGCGGATCCGCGTGGCACCTGGTATTCCGAGGGCCGCGCAACCTATCTGTCGCCGCAGGAGGCGGAGGATTATGCCGCCCTCATCCATTGGGCCGGGACTCAAACCTGGTCAAACGGCAAGGTGGGCCTTTCCGGCGTTTCCTATCTGACCTCGTCCCAATGGCGGGTGGCCGAGCTGAACCCACCACATCTGGCCGCCATCAATCCCTGGGAAGGGTGGAGCGATACCTACCGCGAAGTGGTGCGCCACGGAGGCATTCCCGAAACGTCGTTCTGGGACTATCTTCCCGGTCGCTGGGGTCACAGCGTGGGCGAGGTCGAGGACCTGCGACTCGAGACAGAGGAACGCCCGTTGTTTGACGCCTATTGGGAAAGCAAACGCGCAAAGCTGGAAAAAATCAAGGTACCCGCTTTTGTCTGCGCCAGTTGGACCGATCAGGCCCTGCACACGCGCGGCACATTGGAAGGGTTTCGCCAAATATCTTCGGGTGAAAAATGGCTCTATGTGCATGGCCGAAAGAAATGGGCGCATTATTACCAGCCGCGCAGCCTGGAGATGCAACGGGCCTTCTTTGATCATTTCCTGCATGGCAAGACAACGGAACTGGAGTCCTGGCCGCCGGTGCGCTACGAGCTTCGTGAAAAATACAATCAGGGCAAGACGCTTGCCGCCCGCCAATGGCCGATTGAAGACACGCGCTATGAAGCGCTCTATCTGGCACCCGGCGCGCTGAATGCATCGCCGGGCGAGGATGCCACGGTCTCCTATGACCCGACTCAAGGGCAAAGGGCCGTCTTCGACCATTGTTTTGACGCGCCGACAAACCTCGTCGGCCACATGGCGCTCAGTCTCAAGGTATCGATTGATGCGGGTGACGACATGGATATTTTTGTCGCGGTGCAGAAGCTCGATGCCACCGGAAATGTCGTTCCCTTTGCCTTTTATGCGCAGTTTGAAGACGGGCCGGTGGCACTTGGCTGGCTGCGCGTTTCGCACCGGGAACTGGATCAACAAGCCTCCACACCCCAAATGCCTGTTCTGACACACAGGCTGGAACAAAAGCTTGAGCCAGGGAAAATCGTGCCGGTCGAAATCGAAATCTGGCCGTCGGGCACGCATTTCGACGCTGGTGAAGGCCTGCGCCTGATTGTTCAGGGCAGCGATATTTACGATTATCCAAAACCCAGCGTTTATGCCCGGCACGAGGCCCTGAGAAACGCTGGACGGCAGACATTGCATCTGGGTGGATTGTCACCGGCACGGCTTTTGCTTCCGGTTATTGGCAAATACAGCGAAAGTTAAATTGACGCTGGGTGGGGACTGTCCTACATTTTTGAAATAACGGAATAAAACAACGTTTGGGAGGACGATATGAAAAATACCTTGATGACAATCTGTGCGCTTGCACTGTCACTTGCCGGTGGCACTGCCCTTGCTCAGGAAACGGTCAAAATTGGCGTGATCAATGCCTATTCCGGCCAGTTTGCCGACCCTGCGGCCCAGCTGGACGCGGGTATCAAACTCTATATGCAGATCCATGGCGACGAGGTCGCCGGCAAGAAAATCGAGATCATCCGCAAGGATGTGGGCGGTATCGCCCCCGATGTCGCCAAACGGCTTGCCGAAGAACTGGTTGTGCGCGACGGCGTTGATATTCTGGCGGGCAATCTGCTGACACCAAACGCCCTGGCTGTCGGGGCTGTTTCGGAAGAGGCTGAAAAATTCATGGTGGTGATGAATGCCGCCACCTCGATCATCATCAAGAAATCGCCCTATATGGCGCGCACCTCGCTCACCGCAGCGCAGTTGAACCATGCCTTCGGCGAATGGGTGGCCGACAATGGCGTCAAGGAAGTCTATACGATGGTCACCGATTATGGTCCGGGCATCGGTTCAGGGGCGGCCTTTGAAGCGGCCTTCGTGGCAAAGGGCGGAAAGGTCGTCGGTGCCGATCGCACACCGGTCGTCAATCCGGACTTCTCGCCTTTTGTGCAGCGTATTGCCGATGCAAAACCTGAAGCGCTTTACGCCTGGGTCCCGGGCGGCACACAGCCTCCGGCTCTTGGCAAGGCGCTGGCGGAACGCGGCGTAACACCAGCCAATACCAAGATCTACGCACAGGGTGAATTGACCGATGATGCGGCGCTGGAAGCCATGGGCGACGTCGCGCTCGGCATCATCACCGCCTATCACTACAACGTCCACCGCGACACACCGCTCAACAACGAGTTTGTCGCTGCCTTCAAGGCCGCCAATGATGGCCGTGATCCGGACATCTATGCGATTGGCGCCTATGACGGCATGCACCTGATCTACGAAGCGTTGAAGAAAACCAATGGTGATGCCTCCGGCCCGGCCCTGATCGCCGCTGCCAAGGGGATGGCCTGGGACAGCCCGCGCGGCCCCATGTCGATCGACCCGGAAACACGTGATGTGGTTCAGACGGTGTGGATTCGTGAAGTGCAGAAGCTTGATGGCAAGCCGGCCAATGTGATCATTGATCAGGTCGACAATGCCAAGGATCCTACCCACTGATTGATCGATCGATATTGATCCAACAGGCGCTGGCCTTCCATGGCCGGCGCCGATACGCGCCTCAAAGGGTTTTCCTGAATGAGTCAGTTGTTCGCGGTCCTGTTTGACGGATTTGCCTACGGGATGCTGCTGTTCCTGCTCTCGGTCGGCCTTTCCGTCACGCTGGGTCTGATGAATTTTACCAATCTCGCCCACGGCGCTTTCGCCATGGTGGGTGGTTATGTGACTTATTCACTGGTGGAACTGGCGGGCTGGCCCTTTCTGGCGACCCTGCCTTTTGCTTTCCTGATCACTGCCATTATCGCCGCGGGTTTCGAGCGGTTTCTTTTCCGGCGCATCTATGAGGCCGGCGAATTGAACCAGGTGCTTTTTACCATTGGTCTGGTTTTTGCTGCTTCCGCCGTTGCCGCCTACTTCTTTGGCACCGTGCACCATTCCGTTGACCTGCCCGCCTATCTGACCGGTTTCATCGAGGTCGGTAGCGTCAAGTTGCCTGCCTACCGCATTTTCCTGGTGGTGGTGGCGCTTGTTGTCACGGCAATCGTCGTCGCCGGGCTGGAATATACCCGTTTCGGCGCCATGGTCCGCGCTTCGGTCGACAACCAGAAAGTCGCACGGGGTCTGGGTCTCAACGTCAACCGGATCTTTGCGCTGACCTTTGCATTGGGCAGCGGGCTTGCCGGACTGGGCGGGGCGCTGGCCATCGACATCCTGTCGCTTGATCCGTCCTTCGGTTTCCACATTCTGGTGCTGGTGCTGATCGTGGTTGCCGTGGGTGGGCTCGGCTCCATCTGGGGCAGTTTTCTTGCCGCCGCCTGCCTTGGTATCTTCGATGTGGCGGGCAAATATTTCATTCCGGAGCTTGGGGCCTTCCTGATCTATCTCTTCATGGTGGCGCTGCTTTTCATCAAGCCGCGCGGCCTGTTCGGGAGGCGATGACCATGGACCCGCATCTCTGGCTGAAGCGCAAGGGACGCATATCGCCCTATGAAGTGGCTTTCTGGCCCATCGTTCTGGTGCTGCCGTTCTGGCTGTTTCCGACCTATCTGTCGCTCTCCAGCCAGATCGCCATCACGGCCCTGTTCTGCATTTCGCTTGACCTGATCCTCGGTTATGCTGGCATCATTTCGCTTGGCCATGCCGCCTTTTTCGGCATCGGCGCCTATGCTGCCGGGCTGCTCTCGGCCCATGGCTGGGGCGAACCGCTTTCCGGCCTTGCCTTCGCGGCCATTGTTGCGGCTTTTGCCGGCTGGATCGTCAGTTTCATGATCGTGCGGGTGCAGCATCTGGCGCTGTTGATGATCACTCTGGGGCTGGGATTCCTGCTGGTCGAGCTTGCCAATTCGCTGGGCTCCTTTACCGGCGGCGCAGACGGCCTGCAGGGCATTGATACGTGGAAGCTTTTGGGTATCTGGAAATTCTCCTTCTGGGGCAAGACGGCCTATGCCTATTCTCTGGCGGTGCTGTTCATTCTTTTCCTCGTATGCCGTCGCATCGTGCGTTCACCTTTCGGTCTGACTCTGGAAGCGATCCGTGAGAACCCGGACCGCACGACGGCGCTCGGTGCGCCCAACCGGGCGCATCTGCAAAAGATTTTCACCCTGTCGGCCGGTATTGCCGGCATCGCGGGTGCTCTTCTGGCGCAGACCACGGAGACGGTTTCTCTGGAAAGCCTTGGTTTCCAGAGATCGGCGGAAATTGCCATCATGCTGATTCTGGGCGGTACGGGCCGGCTCTACGGCGCCATACTCGGTGCGATCATCTTCATGGTGGCGCGTGACCAATTGGCAGGGATGAATCCGCAATACTGGTATTTCTGGATCGGCCTTTTGCTGATGGTTGTCGTACTGTTCATGCCGCGCGGCATTCTTGGCGGGCTGGAGCGGCTGGCCGCATTGGGGAGGCGTCGATGATTGCATCTGTCAATGCACTGGAAACGGGCCATCTCAACAAGGCTTTCGGCAAGCTGATTGTCGCCGACGATATCAGTCTGGCGCTGCCGCAGGGTGCCCGTCATGCGCTGATCGGCCCCAACGGCGCGGGCAAGACGACCCTGATCAACCTGATGACCGGCGTCCTGCCACCGGATTCGGGTCACGTGCGGCTGGACGGCAAGGAGATCACCGGGCTAACAAGCGATGTCCGGGTCAAACGCGGCCTGGTGCGCACCTTTCAGATCAATACATTGTTTCCCAAGCTGACACCGCTGGAATCGGTTCTCATGGCGGTGCTGGAACGGGAGGGGATTTCCGGTCAATGGATTGCACCGCTGGCCGCCCGCAGGGATGCCATTGACGAAGCCTTTGGCCTGCTGACGCAACTGGGGCTAGGCGACGATGCGACCAGACCCACCCATGATCTGGCCTATGGCCAGCAGCGATTGCTGGAAATAGCGCTGGCACTGGCGACAAAGCCCAAAGTTCTGCTGCTGGACGAACCGGCCGCCGGCGTGCCAAAAAGCGAAAGCGCCGCCCTTTTCGAAGCCATTGCGGCCCTGCCCACTGATATTTCCGTGCTGTTCATCGAACACGACATGAACCTTGTGTTCACTTTCGCCAGCCGCATCACGGTTCTGGTTCAGGGGCGTATCCTGACGGAAGGATCGCCTGACGAGATCGCCCATGATCCACAGGTTCGGGAAGTCTATCTGGGAGGCGCGGACCATGGCTGAACCGCTGCTGGAGTTGCGCGATGTCAGTGCCGGCTATGGTGCGGCCGTGGTGCTTGAAGATATTTCGCTGGATATCATGGATGGAGCGGGCCTTGCTCTGCTCGGGCGCAACGGTGTGGGCAAATCGACCCTGATCCAGACGATCATGGGGTTCACCCATCTGGTCAAGGGCACGGTGCATTGGCGCGGCGAGGATATCACCCGCCTCAAACCCTATCAGCGCGCCCGGGCGGGCATCGGATGGATCCCGCAGGAACGCGATATTTTTCCTTCTCTGAGTGTCGAGGAAAATCTTGGAGTGGTCGCCAGACCGGGCCTGTGGGACAGGGCAAAGGTCTTTGCCCTTTTTCCGCGGCTGGAGGAGCGACGGGCCAATATGGGCAACCAATTGTCGGGCGGCGAACAGCAGATGCTGGCCATCGCCCGCACTTTGATGACCAATCCGTCGCTGTTGCTGCTTGATGAGCCATTGGAGGGGCTGGCCCCGATCGTGGTGGAGGAACTGGGCAGGGCGATTTCCGATATGACCAAACAGGGCGGCATGACTTTGGTCATGGTCGAACAACACGCCGAGGTGGCCTTGAGAATGACCGACACAGCGGTGATCATTGAACGCGGCCGGATCGCGCATCGTGGTCGCTCATCGGAACTCATCAGGGATCAGGCAACATTGGATCGCTTTATCGGTCTCAATATTGGCACTTAGTTCATTGCGCAATCGGTCTGGAGGACTGGAAATGGAATTACGATCAATCGGCGTGTCGGGGCTGAAGGTTTCAGCGCTTGGGCTTGGCTGCAACAATTTTGGTGGACGGCAGGATGAAGCCGCGACCAAAGACGTCATCGATGCGGCGCTTGATGCGGGCGTGACCCTGTTCGACACGGCTGATGTCTATCCCATGGGGATGGGCGGCAAGTCCGAGGAATTCGTCGGCAAAGCTCTCGGCGCCAAGCGCGCCGACGTGGTGCTGGCGACCAAATTCGGCATGAAAATGGATGAAGCTGGACTGATGCAGGGCGGTTCGCGGCGTTACATTATCGACGCGGTCGAGGCGAGCCTCAAGCGGCTTGGCACGGACTGGATCGACCTGTTGCAGTTTCACACACCCGATCCGTCAACGCCGATTGACGAGACCTTGCGGGCGCTCGATGACCTGATCCATGCGGGCAAGGTGCGCTATATCGGCTGCTCCAATTTTGCCGCCTGGCAGATGGTCGAAGCCCATTATGTAGCGCGCGAACTGGGAGCCAACCGCTTCATCTGCACCCAGGATCAATACAGTCTGGTGGCGCGCAAGGTCGAGCAGGACATCCTGCCCGTATGCGCGGCCTATGGCATGGGGTTCCTGCCCTTCTTCCCACTGGCAAGCGGCATTTTGAGCGGCAAGTATCTGCCGGGTAAACCGGCGCCGGAAAACACCCGCCTGACAGGAGGCTCTCCGCTGGCTGACAAGTTCCTGAACCAGCATAACCTGGACATTGCGGCGAAGCTGTCCGACCTTGCGAAAACCTTCGGGTGCGCATTGATCGATCTGGCCTTTGCCTATCTGCTGAAATCACCGCAGGTGCCCAGCGTCATTGCCGGCGCCAGCCGACCGGAGCAGGTGGTGCGCAATGCTGCTGCCGCAAGCTGGCAGTTGAGCGATGAGCAATATGGCGAGGTCGGTGCGCTGTTGCAGGCCTGAAGGCCAGAATGCATTTCATGCAAATCAAGCAATAATGGGGTTCGGATGTAAGTCCGGGTCCCTTTTTGTATTGTTTCGTTGACCGGCCTTGGTGCCTGGCCAATGCCGATTGTAAAAAATTGGGCGTGCCGGACATTTTCAATTTGACTAGTCAACTAGTCTTATCTAGCATCCAGGCATGGAGACCAAGAAAAACGCCCCCCGCTACCTGTCCCTGGCCGATGATTTGCGCACGCGCATTGAGACCGGTGATCTGAAGGCGGGCGACCGGTTACCGAGCGAGTTGGAGCTTTCCAATGCCTACGGGTTCAGCCGCGGTACGGTGGTCAGGGCGATTGAGCAATTGGTCACACAGGGCTTCGTCAATCGCCGCCAGGGTTCGGGAAGTTTTGTTTCGACGCGCTCGCTGCATCGGCGTGCAGGCAAATTGCTGAGCTTTTCCGATACGGTGCGCGAGGACGGTCACCGGACGGAGCAACGCTTTCTGGGTTTTCGCGACGCCGAAGCGGCTGAAGCGCAGGAGTTCGGTGTATCTCCGCCTGCCATGGTGCTGACACGGCTGCGCATGATGGATGGTGTGCCCTGTGCGATCCATCGGTCTCTCATTCCGCAATCAGTGTTCAATCGCCTGGACAAGCCATCACACGGGACTGGGCAAGAGAACGGGCAGTTCGCGTTTCTGAAAGCGCCGGATTTCTCACTCTATGCCCTGTTTGAAAAAAGCGGATTTGCCGTCGGTGAGGCGCGCGAACGCGTCACCGCCCGGCTTGCCGACAGTCAAGAGGCGGCGCTTCTGGAGATTGTGCAGCCTTCGGCGGTGATTGTTGTTTTCCGGCTGAGTTATTCGGCAAGCCATGAACTGGTCGAGGCGGTCGAGGCTGTCTATCGCGCCGACTATTACACCTATGACACCCATCTCATTCGCGGACATATGGATTCGGGCTCCGGACTGCGCGTCGCTGCGACAACCGATGGATTTTCAAAAGAGCAAACGACCAAACCAAAAGAGGGAATATGATGAAGAATTTACTCAAAGTGCTTGCTGCAACAACAGCTGTCAGTGCGGCCTTCGCAATGTCTGCCAACGCTGCGGACGTCAGGCCGGCTGCCCTGATCATTGCCCAGGGCGGGCTTGGTGACGGATCATGGAACGATACGGCCAATGCCGGTTTTGAAGCGGGTATAAAGGCAACCGGCATCGAGGGGCGGGCGATTGAATCAAAGGACGTGGTGGCGCAGGGCGAAGAAATCATGCGCCGGGCTGCCGACAGTGATTTCGGGCTGGTGATCAGCCTTGAATGGATCCATGGCGAACCGATGGAAAAGCTGGCGCCGGATTATCCTGATACCAATTGGGTTATCATGAACCAGACCCGCAAGGGTGACAATGTGGCATCGGTGCTGTTTGCCGAACACCAGGGATCCTTTCTCGCCGGCGCCCTCGCTGCGCAAGTGACTTCGGACACGTCTATCAAGGGTATCAACGAGGCTGCGGTGATCGGTGTCATCGGCGGGGTCAAGGCGCCGGGTATCGACAAATTCATCGTCGGTTACATTCAGGGCGCCAAGGCGATCAATCCCGATATCGATGTCAAGGTGGCCTATGCCGAATCCTTCGGTGACCCGGCCAAGGGCGAGCAGCTGGCAAAGGCCATGTTCGATGAGGGTGCGGATATTGTTTATCAGGTCGCCGGCGGAACCGGCATCGGCATCATTGAAGCGGCCAAGGCCGAGGGCAAATATGCCATTGGTGTGGATACGGATCAGGATGGCATGGCGCCTGGAAGCGTGTTGACCAGCATGATCAAGCGGGTTGGCGTTGCTACCGAAAGCATTGTCAAGGATTACGCAGCAGGCAAATTCCCCGGCGGTCAGGTGCTGGAATTCGGCCTTGTGCAAAATGGCGTGGCCCTGTCCGACATGACCTATACCAAGGACATGATCCCCGCCGCCTATCTGGCGAAGGTGGATGAACTGAAGGCCGGCATCATTGATGGATCGATTGAAGTCTGGGATGTCAGCGCCAGCGGCTATCCTGATTTCTACAAGTAAGACGATCGTTTTGACGAACCCGGGAAGCCTGGCATTCCGGGTTCGCTCACAATCTGCCATCGATAAATGCTGCAGGACATCATGAGCCCAGAACACCCGCGAACAGACCGGAGCGTTTCGACGCGGATAGGCGCTCGCGATATTTCGAAGAATTACGGGCTGGTGCAGGCCAATAATGGTGTGTCCTTTAACGTCACGCCCGGCCAGATTCATGCGGTGGTAGGCGAAAACGGCGCCGGAAAATCCACCTTGATGCGGATCCTCCAGGGGCTGGAAAAACCGGATTCGGGCACTGTCATACTCAACGACGATCCGGTGCAATTGCGCGATCCCCAGCAGGCCATCAGGCTTGGAATCGGCATGGTGCATCAGGAATTCATGCTGGCGCCCGAACTGACGCTGCTTGAAAATCTCGTGCTTGGTGACGAGCCGATGCGCACGATTGCCGGGCCAATTGCCATTGTCGACTGGAAGAAGGCCCTGACGGAGGCCCGCGCCCTTGAAAAACGCGCGGGCGTTGCGATTGACTGGGATCGGCCGACGGCAACCGCACCGGTTCATATCCAGCAATATGTGGAAATTCTCAGACTCCTTCGCAGAGGCAATGATGTGCTCATTCTGGATGAGCCGACAGCTGTGCTTGCACCCCAGCAGGTGAGCAAGCTGATAGCATTGCTCAAACAACTGCGCGATCAGGGCGCATCGATCATCTTTATCAGTCACAAGCTGCATGAGGTGGTTGCGCTGGCCGATCATGTCACCATCATGCGACGGGGCAAGGCTGTCGCATCGGCTTCGGTGGATGAACTCGACATTGCCGCCATGACCCGCCACATCATGGGCGATGCCCCGGCAGACCCATCAGAGCAAGCCAGGGCTGCCGTCGTTTTGCCGGATGCCCGCCGTATCCTGTGCGTCGAAGGGCTATGTGCCGTGACCCTCGATCGGTCACAAGCTCTGAACAACATCAGCATGGATGTGTTTCAGGGCGAAATCGTCGGTATTGCCGGTGTCGCCGGCAATGGCCAGGAAGAGCTGATGGAATGCCTCGCCGGTCTGCGTTCGATGTCCAGCGGTTCAATCAGCCTCAACGGGGCGGAACTTGCGGGCAAAGAAAACATGGATTTCCGCCTTGCGGGCATTGGTTATGTCAGCCCGGATCGTGCCCATGAGGGCCTGGCGCGTCTCGCCTCCATCGCTGACAATGTGATGGCAGGCAGCCAGCACGCGCCGGCCTTTCTCAAGGGGCCCTTTCGCAACTTGCCAGCCGTTGGTCGGGCCGCCCGTCAGCGGCTTGCTAACCTGGATGTGCGCTATGGTGCGCTCAGTGACCCGGTCTCAAGCCTGTCCGGCGGCAACCAGCAGAAACTGGTCTTTGCGCGGGAAACAGCCTCAAAGCCACAAGTGCTGATCGTTTCCCAGCCGACCCGAGGCGTGGATCTCAACGGCATTGCCGCCATTCACGCCATCTTGAGACAGCATTGCGAAGGCGGTGGCTGCGTCGTTCTTGCCTCGGAGGAACTGGATGAGCTGATTGCATTGTGCGATCGCATTCTGGTTTTATCCGAAGGCCGGATGGTCGGCGCTGTCAGGAATGAAGACGCGACGCCTGAAACCATCGGCAAATTGATGCTTGCCTCCGGCGATGGACTGGAGATGGCCCATGTCTGACCATGTAAACACCGATGCGATCCCTGCCGACGGGTTGGCGGCCATGGTGCGGCGCGGGCTGGATGGCACATTGCGTTTTGTCGTGCCGATAGGAATTGCCTTTGCCGTCGGTGCGGTTTTGCTGCTGGCAATCGGGGAGAACCCGCTGGAAACCTACAGCCTGATGCTTTCGGAAGCTTTCAGTTCGCAACGCCGGTTTGCCGCCACCCTGTCGGCGGCAACACCATTGCTGTTTACGGCTGTGGCAACGGCGATCTGTTTCAGGACGGGCGTTTTCAATGTCGGCGTGGATGGCGCCTTTATCCTCGGAGGTCTGGCGGCTGCGACCTTTGGCGTGATGTTGCCGATGTCCATCGGCTGGTGGATCATTCCGCTGTCGATCGGGGCGGCCATGCTGGTTGCTGCTTTCTGGCTGTGGATACCGGGTGTCCTGCTGGCGCGGCTGGATGTGGACGAAGTGGTCTCCACCTTGATGCTGAATTTTGTCGCGCTTGGCATAGCCGGGTTTCTCGTCAATGGGGTGCTGTTATCAGAGACTTCCGGCAACAATACCACGGAAACCATCCATTCAACGGCGGAACTGAGCCGGCTGGTGCCGCCGTCCACCCTGCATTCGGGCTTTCTGCTGGGGTTGGCCTGCGTCTTTGCCTATGCGCTGTGGTCCAGCGTCACACCGGCCGGTTTCGAGGCAAGGCTTGTCGGCCTGAACAAACGCTTTGCCCGCGCTGTGGGGATCTCCATTCCTTCGACCATCATTGTCGTCATGGTGATTTCGGGTCTCGTGGCGGGCCTTGGCGGCGCATCCCACGCGCTGGGACAGGTGCACAAGTTTTCCGACGGGTTTTCCGCCGGATACGGTTTTACCGGCATGGCCGTTGCGCTGCTGGCCCGCAATTCTGCGCTGGGTATTGTTTTCGGCGCCATCCTCTTTGGTGCGCTGGCTTCGGCTGGAACAACCATTCAGCTGTTTTCCGATATTCCACTGGATATCGTCAATGTGATTGAGGGCACTGTCATGATCTTTGCCGTGGTGGAACTGGGCAAGCTGACCCTGTGGCGCAAGGGGAAAAGACCATGACCCTGGCAGCACAGATCCTTGCAACCACCATTATCCTGACGACACCCATTTTGCTGGCGGCCATCGGCGGTCTGGTCAATCGGCAGGGCGGTATTGTCAATATTGCCCTCGAGGCGAAGATGATTGCCGGCGCCTTCATTGCCATTGTCGTCTCATCGGCCACGGGGTCCTGGCTGCTTGCGGTGTTCGCATCGGCGGCCCTTGGCGGGGCTATCGGCTATGTGTTTTCGCTGACGATTACCCGCGCCAATGCCAATATGATCATCGCCGGGCTTGGCCTCAATATTCTTGTTGCCGGATTGTTGGGTTTTCTGTTGAGCAGGGTCTATGGCACGAGCGGTACGCTACGGCTGCCCGATGTCCATTTGCTGCCAAAAATATTTCCCGAGAGCGTGTCGGGCGTGCCGTTGATCGGGCCGGTGCTGGCAGCGCTTGATCCCTTGACCCTGTTTGCCTGGCTTGCGGTGGCGGCACTGCCGTTTTTGCTGGCCAATACACGATTGGGCCTCAGGTTGCGTGCCGCCGGCAATGCGCCGCAGGTTGTCAGGTCCGTCGGATTGCGGGAAAAGTCAATTCAGGATTTCGGCACGACCTTTGCCGGTATATTCTCTGGGCTTGCCGGTGCCCACCTGTCACTCGCATCGATAGGCCTGTTCAATGAGGGCCTGTCGGCCGGACGCGGATTTATCGCCTTGGCGGCCTTCTATTTTGCCCGCAACAGACCGGTGGGAACCGCCTTGGTCTGTCTGTTCTTCGGCTTCCTCGATGCATCGCAAATCCGCCTGCAGACGGCAGGGCTGCCGCCAAAACTGATCGGCACGCTGCCCTATCTGATGGTGATCCTCGGCCTTTGCCTGGCAGCCTGGAATACGAAAAGAAAGTTACAAGCATGAACCCGACAGCGCTCATCGTCATCGATATGCAAAATGCGTTTCTTCACAGCGACGGAGAAAATTATTATCCGGAGGCGACCCAGGTGATCGCGCCGGTGAAGGACCTTGTCGAAAAGGCGCGCAACAGCCAGTGCCTGATTGTCCATACGCTCGACCGGCACCGGGTTGGCCTGCCCGATTTTGAACAGAGACGTTTACCTGTTCATGGTCTGGAAGGTGGCTTTGATGCAGCCTATTTTGATGGTTTCGGCCCAAAGCCCGGACGTGACCTGGAGGTCGAGATTGTCAAAAGGCGATACAGTGCGTTCTTTTCAACCGACCTGGCATTGCTGCTGCGGGAATGCGGCATTGAAAACACACTGATCTGCGGCGTCAAAACCAATGTCTGTGTGCGTGCGACGGCGCAGGACGCCTTTGCCCATGGATTCCATGTGCGCGTGGTGCGCGAGGCAACCAATTCCAACCGGGCCAATCTTGCTGCAGCCTCCCTGGAGGATATTGACCGGTATCTGGGCAAGGCAATTGACCTTGATGCGGCCAGGCAGCTGCTTGGCTCAGGTGCTGCCTGATGGAAAGCCTCATCGTTACAGGGTATGCCAGCATCGACTATCCGGTCAGGCTGGCCGGTAATATCGTGCCGGACCAGACGACCCATATCGAATATCGTGACCCGTTGGCATGGCCGCGTATCGGCGGAACGCCGGCCTATGTCGGCACTGCGGCTGTCGCCTCGGGGATTGCCGCTGCGCCAGTGACCTGGATCGGCGATGACGACCTGGCGGGTGTCTTTTCCAACCAGTGTTGCGACCGGGGGCTTTGTGTGGATGGCATAGCCAGACTGAAGGGCGAACGCTCTCCCGTCAGTCTCATGGTGCATCAGGCGGACGGTGCAACGGCCTGTCTGTTTGATCCGGGTTTTTCCGGCCGGGAGAGGCTGACAGATGCGCAAAGGACGCTGATATCCGCCGCCGCCCATATCTGTATCTCGGTGGGGCCCGGCCATCTGGTGGACGACATTCTGGCGCTGTGCTCCCCTTCGGCGGCGCTCTACTGGATCGTCAAGAATGATCCCCTGGCCTTTCCTGATGATGCCTGCGCGGCGCTTGCGGCGCGCGCATCGGTGATCTTCTGCAATCAATCGGAAAGACATGCGATTGACCCCACTTTGACCGGCGCGGCCATTGTTGTCGAGACGCGAGGCGCCCAGGGGGTGGAGATCACCATCGGCAAGACGCGGCGTTTCATGGCGGCGCAGGCCATCGCGGTCGACGATCCGACCGGGGCGGGCGACAGTTTTGCCGGCGGATTCCTGGGGGCCTTCTGTCAAGGGAGCGCGCCGCTTGAGGCCGCAAGACAGGGCATGGAAACGGCGGCTGCAATGCTGGAAAGCAGAATCAAAAGGACATCGGAAACGCAATGAAAACTGCCTGGTATCTTGGCCATAGAATGAGTGATGTCGCGGAAAGCGCCATTCTGGTTGGTGATCCCGACCGGATCGAACGCATAGCCGCATTTCTTGACGCGCCGAATTTTCTGCCTGTCAAACGCGGTTTGAGAACGGTCACGGGCACTTACAAAGGCAAGCGCGTGACTGCAGCCTCTTTTGGAATGGGTGCGCCAATTGCCACTATTGTGATGAATGAACTGGCCTATCTGGGCACAAGGCGGTTCATGCGAGTGGGAACCGCCATGTTCTTTCCGCCGGCGCAGCCCGGCAGCTTCATGCTGAGCGAAGGGGTTCGCAGCTTTGAGGGAACGTCGCCTTCCTATGTCGATGATGCCAATGCGCAAGTTGCAAGCATGAAGCTCAATGCCATTGTTCGCACGATCGCCACAGGTGCCGGAGATCCTCTGCATCAGGGTGTTTTCGCGACATTTGACGCCTTTTACCGGGACATGTTTCCGCTTGATGAGCAGACCGGCGCCAGGGTTGATGCAAACACGCAAATGTTGCTGTCGAGCGGTGCCATTGCTGCCGACATGGAAACCTCGGCACTGGTCAATGCAGCCCATTATCTGAAGGTCGATTTTACCAGCCTTTGCGTGGCCACCGTTGACGGGCAGACACGGCAGAAACTCGATCCAAAGGTTTTGGAACCAAAGGAACGGCGCATGTTTGAAATGGCGCTGGAAACAATCGTCGCAGGTTAATTGTTATTCAGACGGATAAAGGAGGTCAGATTGACCGGAATAGCCAGACAATATTTTGACATCATGATCGAGCGGCTGCAGGCGGTTATCGATTCACAAGAAGCGGAAATCGAAGCGGCGGCTGAAATTTGCGCCGATTCCATCGCTGCGGACAAGCTGGTCTTTACCTTCGGGACCGGCCACGGCTCCTTTGCCGCCATGGAGATGTTTCCGCGCACCGGTACGACCACCGGCTTTCGCCCGATTGTCGAAAGCTCGATGATCAGCTTCCATCGGGTGCTGGGCGATGGCGGGGCGCGTCAATACCGCTTCATCCATGGCCAGGAAGGCTATGGCGATTCCATCCTCGCCTCCCATCAGACGGATCCCGGCGATGCCATGCTGATCTTTTCCCATTCAGGCCTGAATGCGGTGACGCTGGATATCGCCGTCGGGGCGAAGGAGCGCGGCATGAAGGTCATCGGCGTCACCTCGGTTCCCCATTCCTCCTCAACGCCCTCCCGGCACTCTTGCGGCAAACGCCTGTTCGAACTGGCCGATGTGGTCATCGATACCGGTGTGCCCAAGGGCGATGCCTCGATCAGGATTGACGGCGTCGAAGGCGCGGTGGGTGCGACATCCACTTCCATCGCCATTGCCGTCGGTCAGGCGATCAACGCCGTGACGGTGGAAAAGCTGGTGGAGCGCGGGGTGCAACCCTTTATCATGGTCTCTCCCAATACGACGGACAAGGAAAGCGCAACGGCGCAAAACGACCGGAATTACGCCGAATTGTGGCGCCGGTTGAAATCCCGTTGAACGCAAACAGGAAGCAAAAACCATGAAACGCGGCTTTTTCATAAATGGTTCGTGGCAGCTGCCGCCACAGGCTGAAGTCTTTCAGGTGAATGAGCCTGCAACCGGCAAACCCGTCGGTGAGGTGCTCCTGGCCGACAAGGCAATCGTCGATCAGGCCGTTGAACGCGCCGAGAAGACCTGCGCGCAAATGGCTGACCTTCCGGCAAAGGAAAGGGCGGCCATTCTGGAACGGGCCGCCAGCCTGATGGAGCAGCGGATAACGCCGATGGCGATCCTGCTGACCCGTGAACAGGGAAAGCCGGTGGCGGACAATGTGAAGGAAATCCAGTTTGGTGCGGAAGTGCTGCGCTATTATGCCGGTGAAGCTTTGCGGATCGGCGGTTCGATAAGGCCCGCCTCCGCGCCGCATATCAGAAATCTGGTCACCTATCATCCGATTGGCGTGTGTGCGGCGATCGTTCCGTGGAACTATCCGGTTGATCTCTACTGCTGGAAGGTGGGTCCCGCCATTGCCGCCGGTTGTCCGATCGTGATGAAGTCACCCCATGAAACGCCCTTCGCCATCGCCATGCTGGTCGATTGTCTGCATGAGGCTGGGCTGCCGGCCGGTGCGCTGGCGGATCTGGCGGGGCTGGGACCGATTGCCGGTTCTGCCCTGTCGTCGCATCCGAAAGTGCGGATGATTTCCGCGACGGCGTCCATTGCCGCCGGACAGGACATCATGCGCAATGCGGCGGGAAATCTGAAGCGGGTGAACCTCGAACTGGGCGGTCATGCGCCATTCATCGTGCTGCCTGATGCCAATGTTGCGGAAGCGGCAAAAGCTGCCCACCGACGCAGCTTTTCCAATATGGGGCAGATCTGCATCACGGTGAACCGCATTCTGGTGGCGCGCGAGGTTCACGCGGCCTTTTCCGAATGCCTTGCGGATCTCGCCCAGTCGACCCGGCTTGGGGATGGTCTGGAAGAGGGCGTACAATACGGGCCGGTGCTCAACGAATCCGTCATTCAGCGGGTTGAAGCCCACAAGGTCGACGCCTTGTTCAGGGGGGCAACCCTGATCGCCGGCGGCATGCGTTCTGAGGACGGCGACCACAGGCACGGGCATTTTTACCGACCGACAGTGATCGACAATGCACCGCTCGACAGCCTGCCCATGAGCCAGGAAACCTACGGACCGCTGGCCGCCATTGCCGCCTATGACACGGTTGAAGAGGTGATTGGCATTGCCAACAGCCTCGAGTTCGGCCTTGCCGCCTATGTCTATGGCGAAGACCTGGAACGGGCGTGGTCCGTCGCCGAGCGTCTCGAGTTCGGTGCGGTGGGTGTCAATGTCAATGATACCAGCGAACTGCAAGCGCCGTTTGGCGGCTGGAAGATGAGCGGCATGGGCCGCGAACTGGGCCCTGAAGGTCTTGATGCGTTTCTGGAGCCCAAACACATCAAGCTGCGTGTGCGGCGGCGGGATTGAGTTCCGCGCCGGATACCAACAAGACAGGCTCTAACGCTCACCCTTGCGGTAGGGCGCCATCAGAGCCTGGGGCACCTTGGCGCGGCGCGACATGACGACCAGCGCGACGATGGACAGCACATAGGGCACCATCAGGAACAACTGATAGGGAATGGCGCTCTCGATAACGTGCTGCAGGCGCAATTGATAGGCGTCAAACAGCGCAAAAAGCAGCGCGCCCAGCAGGGCCTTTCCCGGCCGCCATGAGGCAAAGACCACAAGGGCGATACAGACCCAGCCGCGCCCCTGCACCATGGTCGGGAAAAAGCTGTTGAAGGTTGCTGTTGTCAAAAAGGCACCGCCAAGCGCCATCAGGGCGCTTCCGGCAACAATTGCACCGATGCGGATGCGGACCGGGTTCAGTCCCTGGGCTTCGACCGCATGGGGGTTTTCTCCGGTCATGCGGATGGCCAGGCCCAGCGGTGTTCGCGCCAGCAGATAGGCCGTCAGCAAAACCGCAAAGAGGGCAAGATAGGTCGGCGCGGTCTGGGTGAAAAACGCCTCGCCGAAAAATGGAATATCCGACAGGCCCGGAATGGCCAGTGGCTGGAATGGCTCGATGGTCGGCGGCGACGATGTGACGGGCAGGGACAGCCGATAGACATAATAGGTGAGGGATGAGGCAAACAGCGTGATGCCCAGACCTGTGACATGTTGCGACAGCCCCAGCGGCACCGTGAGCAGGGCATGCAGCAGACCGAACAGACCGCCGCACAGGGCTGCGACCAGGAGGCCCATCCACAGGTTGCCGCCCTGATAGACCGTCATCCAGGCCACCATGGCCCCCAGGGTCATGATGCCTTCGATGCCCAGATTGAGAACACCGGCGCGTTCGCAGATCAGCGCACCCAATGTGCCGAAAATCAGCGGCGTGGCGATGCGCAGGACAGCGCTCCAGAGGCTGGCGGTTGCAAAAATGTCGAGAGCTTCCATCAGCGACGCACCCGGTAGGTCGTGAACAACAGGGAGACCAGCATGGTCAGCAGCGAAATCGATACGATGACATCGGCAATGAAACTGGGCACGCCGAGCGCCCGGCTCATGGCATCGGCACCGACAAAGACGATGGCGACAAAGAGGGCCGTGATCACCACGCCGACCGGGTGGAGAGCGGCCAGCATGGCAACGACAATGCCGGAATAGCCGTAACCCGGAGACAGGTCGAGGGTCACATAGCCCTTCAGGCCGGTGACCTCGATGGCGCCGGCGAGACCTGCCATGCCACCGGAAATGCAGGCAACGCCAAGCAAAGTCCTGCCGAGTTTTATACCGGCAAAGGATGCCGCCCTGGTGTTCAGACCGGCCGCCTTGGTCTCCATGCCGAAGACGGTGCGTGACTGGACGATCCAGATCACGAAAGCTGCAAGGATGGCGATGATCAGTCCGATATGCAGGCGGCTTCGCGATAATAATTTCGGCAGCATCACATCAGAATCGACCGGTACGGATTGCGGCCAGCCGAAGGCCAGCGGATCCTTCAGGGGACCTTCGATCATCATGGAGACAAAAAGCAGGACAATGAAATTGAGGATCAGCGTGGTCACCACCTCATCGACACCCAGCCGGAGCCTTAGCAGGACAGGCCCAAGCAGCAGCAATGCGCCAGCCAGCATGCCGGCCAGCATGATGAGGAAGATGGCCAGCGGTGTGGGCAGGCCAGCAGCCATATTGTGACCCAGCCAGGCGGCAACCAGCGCCCCGGCATAGAGTTGGCCTTCGCCGCCGATGTTCCAGAGCCTGGCGCGAAAGGCCACGGCAGCGGCCAGACCGGTGAGGATCAGCGGTGTGGTGCGGGTCAGTGTTTCGGAAATCGAAAGCCGCGAGCCGAAGGCGCCCTTGACCATGGCCGCATAGGCATCCAGCGGGTTGACCCCCGCCAGGGCGATCAGGCCGCCGGAAAGCGCCAGGGCAATCACGATGGCGATGACGGGCGCTGCCAGCAAAAGCGCCAGGGAACTCTGAGTGCGCCGCTCAAGCCGCATGGGATGTCTCCCAGATGCCGGCCATCATCAGCCCGACGGTTCGCGAATCCGCATCGTCTGCAGACAGGGGAGCCGAAAGCCGCCCCTTGAAGATCGCCTGTATGGTGTCGGACAGGGCAAGCACCTCATCGAGGTCTTCCGATATGAGCAGAACGGCCGCGCCATCCTTGCGCGCCGCGAGCAATTCGGCGTGGACGGCGGCAATGGCGCCTTCATCCAGTCCGCGTGTCGGTTGATTGGCGATGATCAGTTTTGGCGAAGCGGCAAGATTGCGTCCCAATATCATCTTTTGCATATTGCCGCCGGACAGCAGGCCGGTTCTCGTGTCGGGCGCGGCGCCCCTGATATCAAACCGATCAATCAGTTCCGTCGCATAATCGCGGCAGCGGGCACGATTGACAAAACCGTAGGCCGAGAACCGCTTCTCGTGGATGCGTTCCAGGACGGCATTTTCCCAGATCGCCATCTCCGCAATGGCGCCTTCCGTATTGCGGTCTTCGGGGATGCGCCCGGTGCCGCTGGTCACCAGCATGCGCGGCGAAAAGCCGTTGGCCTGGTTGCCATCATAGACAAGTGCGCCTGTATCGGCGCCCCTGAGACCACAGGTCAATTGACCCAGCGCCGCCTGGCCATTGCCTGAAACACCGATGATGCCCAGTATCTCCCCGGCGCGAACGGTAAAATCAATGCCATCAAGCAACTTGCGGCCATCTTCAACAATGTCGACCTTGCCGGCACTCAGAATATTTCTGCCGGGCGCCTGGTCTGTGCGCACGGGCCGCACAACCCGCCTGCCGACCATCAGTTCGGCAAGTTCTGCGCGGTTTGTGTCGCTTGTGCGTTTTTCTGCCACGGTACGCCCACCGCGCAAAATCACCACGCGGTCCGATGCGGCCATGACCTCGGCCAGCTTGTGCGAAATGAAGATAACGGACAACCCGGTGTCGGTCATGCCGCGCAGGGTCTGGAAAAGCTGTTCGGCTTCGATCTGGGTGAGAACGGCAGTCGGTTCATCCAGGATGAGAATGCGCGCATCGCGATAGAGCGCCTTGAGAATTTCTACCCGTTGCTTCTCGCCGACGGAAAGATCTGCCACAAAGGCATCCGGCTCCACCTGCAGGCCGAAACGCTCTGAAAGCCCGCGCAGCTTGGCTGCGGCCTGTTTGCGCCCGGAACGCAGCAGTCCGAGCCGCTCTGTACCGATCATCACATTATCGAGCACGGTGAGGTTTCCAGCGAGGGTGAAATGCTGATGCACCATGCCGATGCCGGCCTCGATGGCGGCGCGCGGTTTGCCCGGGGGCAGGATTTCTCCAAAGGCACTCACCTGGCCACCATCGGCGGTATAATGCCCGAAAAGCACATTCATCAAGGTCGTTTTGCCCGCGCCGTTTTCGCCCAGCAGCGCCAGCAATTCGCCTTTTCCAAGCGTCAGGCTGATGTCGTCATTGGCAATCAGCTTGCCGAAATGCTTGCTGATATGGGCCAGTTCCAGCACGGTCTCACGGTTCATCTGTCAGCTCCTGCGATGGATGCAGGAAAGGTCCACGGGTCTGCGGCTTCCATTTGATGGGCGATGTCGAGCAGCAACAGGTCGGAACCAATCGGTCCAATCAACTGCAGGGCCAATGGCATGCCCGATTGATCTAACCCGCGCGGCAGGCTGAGCGCCGGCAGACCGCCGATATTTGCCAGCGGTGTGCGTGGCGCGATTGCGGTCATATGGTCCCAATGGGCATCCGCGTTGCGATGATCCATCGGCATTGCTCCGACTTTCGGCGCTGAATGGGCCAGCATGGGCATGGCGATGGCGTCGACCTGTTCAAACATCTGCCAGCATCCGTGGGCGAGCCTTGCTGCGCGTAAATCAGCCGCATAGAGGTTGGTGGCGGTCATTAGCCGGCCCTCATCGGCGATGGCGGCGGCGATTGGACTGATCTCCGCATCTGGAATATTCATCTGATCAAGCATGCTGGCCAGCGATACCGACAGGATCGTGCGGATGATTGTTGCGGCTTCCTGTGCAAGGGCGTCAAGCGCAACGACATTCACATCAACTATGGTGTGTCCGTGGGAGTGCAGCAGCGCGGCACTTGAGCGGATGGCTTCAGCCTGCTCTGGTCCGATGCCGCCGGGCGCCGTGTCGACAAGACCGATACGCAATCGCCTGACCGGTATGCCCGACAGGGTCAATTCACCATAGGGACCCATCGTATTGCCGGAGATGGCGACCAGAGCCGTGCGAATGTCACGAACAGATCGCGCCAGAACCAATTCACCGGTAATGCCCATCAGGTGGTTGCCGAATTGCGGCGCATTGGAGGTCAGCCCGCGCGACGGTTTGAGGCCCACCAAGCCGCAGCAGGCGGCGGGGACACGAATGGAGCCGGCGGCGTCGCTGGCATGGGCGAGGGCGACAATGCCGGATGCGACTGCGCTGGCGGCGCCGCCGGAAGAGCCGCCGGATGAAAACTCCGGGTTCCACGGATTGCGCGCAATGGGACCACCCGCCGGTTCGCTGGTCAGGGCCAGTCCGAATTCAGGTGTCGTGGTCACGCCAAAGGGCAAAAGCCCGGCCTGGCGAAACCGCTCGAAAATCACGCTGTCCTGTTCGGCCACAGGCACACGGCTGGCAAGGGCCGGCGAGCCTGCATGGACGGGCAGGCCTCTGGCCGCGTTGCTCAGATCCTTGGCCAGAAAAGGCAGGCCAGCAAAGGGCGCATTGCGCGCCTGAGAGCTTTTGTCGGCGGCAAGACGGTCAAATGCGGAGGCTGCCTCAATCCCCATTTCTTCATCAAGATGGCACAGGGCGCCAAAGGGATCGGATTTCGCTCTGTCGAGACTGGCTTGCATCACAGCCGTGGCGGTGGTCCGGCCATGGCGGATAGCCTCCGCTAGCGCTGTTGCGTCCGCGAAAGCTGTTGGGTTGCCTTCAGGCTGCATCCGGCAGCTCAGGAAGGTTCGTTGTTGTCGATCGGTACTTCGAACGTGCCGGCCTTGATGGCTTCGCGCTTGGCTTCCATGGCAGCGATTGCTTCAGCCGACAGGCCATCGGGCACAAAAATGATGTCATTGCCACCATGTTTCATAAAGGAAAACTCGGTGTAATCCTTGCCCACCGGGTTTCCCGCTTTCACGTCGGCGACAATGGCGTCAACGGTTGGACGGAAATTCCAGATGGCATTTGCAAAGACAGTGCCCGGGTAACGGGGCGTGTAATCGATCAGTGAGCCGATGGCCAATACGCCATTTTCCTTGGCGCCATCGGCGGTGCCAATGCGCTCACCAAAAACCACATCCGCTCCCGCATTGATCTGTGCGATCGCCGCTTCCTTGGCCTTGGGCGGATCAAACCATGCGCCGATAAAGCCATTGAGGAATTTGGCATCAGGATTGACTTCCTTCACACCGCCGCGAAAGGCGTTGATCAACAGGTTGACTTCGGGGATCGGATAACCGCCGACGGACCCGAATGTATTGCTTTTGCTCAAAGTGCCGGCCAGCATGCCAGCAAGATAGGCGGCTTCGTGATTGCGGGTGCCAAAGACCCCGAAATTATCACCGACCGGGCCGCCGGATGATCCCATCAGGAATGCGACTTCCGGATAGTCTGCGGCCACCTGGCGTGCCTCGTTTTCAACGGCATAGGATTCGCCCCAGATCAGATCGGCGCCCTGTTCCGCATATTCGCGCATGGCCCGTGCATAGTCCGTGCCTGAAACACCTTCGGAAAAGACATATTCGATGACACCGTCATTGGCGGCCGATTGCAGTGCCTCGTGAATGCGTGAATTCCAGGCATTTTCGACCGGCGAGGCGTGAATGCCTGCAACCTTGATTGTGTCGGCGGCGAGCGCGGGAACGGCAAGCATTGGGAGCATGCTGGCCGCCATTGCGATCACATGGCGCCGTGTCAGAAACATTTTCATAGTGTGAACCCCTGTGTTCATGAAAGGGCAGGCGGCGTGATGCCGCCGGTGAATTATTATTTTTGCCCTATTGGTCAAATTGCGGCGTGTCGGTGAAAATTGTCAAGTGGACCTTTGTATAAATTTACGTGCTGGCAACGGCTTGCAGGCCTTTTGCGCCTCTAAGCGGTGCCGGCGTGGTCAATGGGTGCATATTGCGCACTGTCCAGCGCCGCCGGGCGGTCCGGCAGGTTGAGCGTGGCAATCTTCGGCGCGGTCTCGCTGATGATCCGGCCATTGCGCAGAACTGCAAGGCGGGTGGCTTTCAGCCGGATGGCCTCAATCGGATCGCGGGCCTGCAGCAGCACGCAATTGGCCGAGCGGCCCGTCTCAATGCCGTAGTCGTCCAGCCCCATGGCCCGGGCGGAATTGACCGTAATGGCGTCGAAAGCCTGTTTCATGGCATCCACCGAGGTCATCTGACTGACATGAACTGCCATATGGGCCACTTCAAGCATGTCGCCACTGCCCAGCGAATACCAGGGGTCCATGCAGCAATCCTGTCCGAAAGCAACATTGACGCCATGGGCCAGCAGTTCAGGAATGCGGGTGATGCCGCGGCGCTTGGGATAGGTGTCGTGGCGGCCCTGCAATGTGGTGTTGATCAGCGGGTTCGGAACGGCATGGATCTGCGCTTCGGCGATCAGCGGCAGCAATTTCGATACGTAATAATTGTCCATGGAATGCATGGATGTCAGGTGCGATCCCACCACCCGGCCCTGCAGTCCGAGCCGCATGGTCTGCGCCGCCAGTGTCTCGATATGGCGCGACATCGGGTCGTCGGATTCATCACAGTGAAAATCAACCCGCAGGCCCCGCTCAGCGGCGATTTCGCAGAGCCGCTTTACCGAAGCGGCGCCATCGGCCATGGTGCGTTCAAAATGCGGAATGCCGCCCACCACGTCGACGCCCTTGTCGAGTGCTCGCAACAGATTTTTTTCCGCATTGGCAGAGCGAAAAAGGCCGTCCTGTGGAAATGCCACCAGTTGCAGGTCGATATAGGGTCGGACCTTCTCACGCACCTCCAGCAGGGCATCAACGGCCAGCAGTCTGTCGTCACAGATATCGACATGGCTGCGAATGGACAGAAGGCCCTGGGCAACCGCCAGGTCGCAGTAGCGCAGGGCGCGCTCAACAACGGCTTCATGGGTCAGCAGGGGTTTCAGCTCACCCCAAAGCGCAATGCCCTCAAGCAATGTGCCGGAACGGTTCAGCCGTGGCAGCCCCAAGGAGAGCGTTGCATCCATATGAAAATGTGGATCGATGAAATGTGGTGACAGGAGATAGCCGGCAGCGTCGATAGTCCTGTGGGCCGGTGCATCAATCGCTGTCGCTATGGTCTCGAACTTTCCCGCAGATATGGCAATATCAATTCCATTGCGCCCGTCGGGCAGGTTGGCATTCTTGATCAACAGGTCCAGCATTGGGGGGCCTTTCGGGATATTGCCTTTGGCAGGTTTGCTGTATTGGTTTCGATGCAACTATCATCGATTAACGCAATCAAAGATATAATCCTGTCGTCGGTTTTCCTGTAATTCAATCGAAAAATCGCCTTTTTGGGTGATGTCAGGCGTTTCAGCCACTTTGACAATGCGGGAACAGGCTGGAAACACTCGACATTCTCCGCGCATGGCGTTATTGCCGCTGGTCAGGAGCCAAGCGTCGCTGATATGCCGATGCCGGTCTCCAGGGTTTGTTTCAAGCGCTGTTCGGGCGCGAGCCATGTTACGGTTTTCGCCGAGCGCTCTACGGGAAATGTCAGGCACTGTGTGCCTTGCCGCAACAGCAGGGGTTTTCAAGGATGACCAGCGCGAGAAAGAAGCCGGTACCCAAAAAGGGCGTCATGGATATCGCCACCTATGTACCAGGCAAAGAAACGGTTGCGGGCGTGGAGCGGGTCTATAAATTATCCTCCAATGAAACGCCGCATGGACCAAGCCGCAAGGCCATTGATGCGTTGGCTGACATTTCAAAACATCTGGAGCTTTATCCCGATGGCGGTTCGCACCTGCTGCGTGAGGCGATTGCCGAAGTGCATGGCCTGAACCCGGCCAATATTCTTTGCGGCAACGGCTCCGACGAGTTGCTTGGTCTGTTGTGTCAGGCCTATCTGGCGCCCGGTGACGAGGGCATTTTCACCGAACACGGATTTCTGGTCTACAAGATCCAGATCACAGCGGCTGGTGCCAGCCCCGTCTGCGTGCGCGAAGAGGACTGCAAAGCCAGCGTCGACACCATTCTGGCGGCTGTGACGGAGCGCACGAAAATGGTGTTCCTGGCCAATCCGAACAATCCGACGGGCACCTATCTGCCCGTAGAGGAGGTACGGCGTCTGCACGCCGGCCTGCCGGGCAATGTGTTGCTGGTTCTGGATGCGGCCTATAGCGAATATGTGCGGCGCAACGACTATGAATCCGGCATCGAGCTGGTCTCATCCAATGACAATGTTGTCATGACGCGGACATTTTCAAAAATATACGGTCTGGCCGGGCTGCGCATCGGCTGGATCTATGCGCCTCTGGCGGTGGTGGATGCGCTGAACCGCATACGCGGTCCGTTCAATGTCAGTGCCGCCGCCATCGCTGCAGGCGCTGCTGCCATTCGCGACCGCGACCATGTCGAGCAGGCGGTGGACTATAACCAGATATGGCTTGCGCGCCTGACCGAAGGGCTTGAAGCGCTGGGGCTGCGCGTCACGCCTTCCGTGGGAAATTTTGTGCTGATCCATTTTACTGAGGATGCGGGCAAGACGGCCGGCGATGCCGACGCATTCCTGTCCAGTCGCGGCTTTGTCCTGCGACAGGTCAGCGCTTATGGTTTGCCCAATGCATTGCGCATGACCGTCGGCAGCGTCGAGGCCATAGAAGGTGTTCTGGCCGCATTGAAAGAATTTTTGGAAGCGACATGAGTGAAGTTCATTTTGACAAAATTGCCCTGATCGGGATCGGGCTTATCGGTTCGTCACTGGCACGGGTGATCAAGGAAAAGAAACTGGCCGGAACGGTGGTTGTCGCCAGCCGCAGTTCGGAGACGCTGGAACGCGCCCATGCTCTGGGTCTTGGCGATTCCTATACGACTTCCAATGCAGAAGCCGTGCGCGATGCGGACCTGGTGATTGTCAGCGTGCCGGTTGGCATGTCGGAGAAGGTCGCCCGTGAAATCGGCAGCCATCTCAAGCCGGGCGCCATTGTCACGGATGTGGGGTCCACCAAGAAATCTGTCTTCGAACAGATGCAGCCGCATCTTCCCGATGCCGTTCATTTCATTCCCGGGCACCCGATTGCCGGTACCGAGCAATCGGGGCCTGATGCGGGCTTTGCCAGACTGTTTGAAGGCCGCTGGTGCATCTTGACGCCGCCTGCCGATACGGATGAAGAGGCGATCGCCAGACTGACAGCTTTCTGGCTTGCCTGTGGCTCCATGGTGGACCGGATGGACGCCGATCACCACGACCGGATATTGGCCATCGTGTCGCATTTGCCGCATATCATCGCCTACAATATCGTCGGTACGGCGGACGATCTGGAAACGGTTACCGAATCCGAAGTCATCAAATATTCTGCCTCGGGCTTTCGCGATTTCACAAGGCTTGCGGCATCTGATCCCACCATGTGGCGCGATGTGTGCCTGCACAACAAGGACGCCATCCTGGAAATGCTCGCCCGGTTTTCCGAGGATCTTTCCTCGCTGCAGCGGGCCATCCGTTGGGGCGACGGCGACAAATTGTTTGATCTGTTCAGCCATACACGTCATATCCGCAAATCCATCCTGGATGCGGGTCAGGATGTGGATGTGCCCGATTTCGGCCGCCACGGTGCGGTTCTGGATGCAGGTGAGAGCAAGAGCGACCCAGAAGCACCTTAAAACGGCGGTATGGCGCCGATCTGAATGAAGCCGACGCGCACAGCGCCCCTGTCAACATTGACCGGTAGTTTCAGCGCGTCCTGCTTCTGGCCGATGGCGGCAAGGATATTGATCACATTGGCGATATCGCCGGCCCGTTCGGGAAAGGTTTTGCCAAGCAGCTTCTGCCATGCATCGCGTCCGCGAATCTCGAGGCTGAACTTGCCGGTCAGGTAACCAGCCGCGTCTATGGAAAAGGGCCCGGCAATATTCAGGATGGCACCTTGCCCCAGGTCGGCGCTGAAACTGTTCAGCGAGGCGCTGAGATCGCGCCAGGGCTGCTGGCCATGCGGAGAATGCCCGGACATGAGAGACGCGCGGTCGGCCAGGGTGAGGTCAGCGGCCATATCAAATGTGGGAATCTGGATCGTGCTGTTGTCGATGGTCAGTTCGGCTGCGTCGAGATTGAAAGCGGCATCCAGATTTGCATCGTTCTGGCGGGCATGAAACTGCGTGGATCCGGCAGACAATTGCATGGTGTTCTGCGATGCCGGAGGCGTAAGGGTTGCGCGCAATTGCCTGCTTTCCAGCGAGGCGCGCGCGAGACCGGACAGGCCGAAAACAGTGCTGGAGCGCAGGTTTTCCCAGTCAATTTTTGCCAGTAAGTCCTTGCCCAGACCAAAGGTGGCCGGGCCATCGAGTTCAGAGACGATATGATTGGGCTGGTAAATCTGAGCAGCGGAGCGAAAACTGCCGGCCGTTACGCTGCCCTTGCTGGCCTTGTCTCCGGCGGTTACAGACGTGCAGAACAGCCCCAGACGGAACGGGTATCCACGGACATTCAGGTCCTGGCAATCGGCGGTCACATCACTGTCTGAGAGATCGCTGAGAAGGAATTTGCTGCGGCTTTCAAGCTGATCGGCCAGATAGAACCAGACGGCGGAGTAACCGACGACGGCTACAACGATAAAAATTGCCAGCCCGAGAAATTTGCGGGATGTGTTTGCCTGACCTTTGTCACTTGACCTTGTCATGCCGTTCTCCAATTGTGCCAGTGCCCGCGTTGAGATTCGGGCCGCACTGTGCATAAGGGGTAATAAATTACGATATGGATGATTTTTGGGTCTTTGGCTATGGGTCGCTGATGTGGCGTCCGGGATTTGACTATGTGGATGCCCAAAAGGGACATCTTTTCGGTTATCGCAGGGCGCTTTGCATCTATTCCCATGTGCATCGCGGCACCCCGCAAAAGCCCGGTCTCGTTCTCGGTCTTGATCGTGGCGGTTCCTGCATGGGGATGGTCTTTCAGGTCAAAGGGGCACAGCGCGCGCCGGTGATGGATTATTTGCGCGCGCGTGAACTGGTGACCAATGTTTATCTGGAGCGCACCGGTCAGGTGCAACTGACGGACGGCAGGCGCGTAACTGCCGTGTGTTATGTTGCAGACCGCGCACACCAGCAATTTGCCGGTTCTCTGGGTGTCGAGGAGGCCGCCAAAAGGGTTTCCGTGTCACAGGGCCAGTCAGGCCACAATATCGACTATGTTGCGTCCACCGTGGCGCATCTGCGGGAAATGCAGATTCGCGATCATTGGCTGGAGGGTGTTGCCGGTGCGATGTCAGACAATAGAAAAGTCGATTAGATCACGCAGGCTTCAAATGGAATCATTTGACGGCACTGATCCTGTCAATTCTTCGAAACGGTTTCTTGCGAGATCGGAAATTGGCAAATCAGGATTGTCGCGTATCGCTTCAACCAGAAATTCATCGCAGGCTGTCTCGGTTTCTCGCACCAGGGTCTTCATGAAGGTATCGGAACCAAGGCCGGGTTGGATAGCCGGCAAGAATCGCACCTTTATGGTTCCGGGATAACGCAGGAACTTGCGTCTTGGCCAGAACAGGCCGGGAACCATGGCAACGGGTACAACCGGCACATCAAGCTCCGAGTAGATTTTTCCAATGCCGAACTTATAGGCCGCTTTGGCGCCGGCAGGCTTGCGTGTGCCTTCGGGATAGATGATCAATTGCCGCCCTGCGGCCATTTGTTTCTTGGTTCGGGACATGACGACCGGCATGACCTTTGCCTTGCTGCCTCGGTTGACCGGAACCATGTCCATCTTGGCGATATACCAGCCAAAAAGGGGTATCCAGAGCAATTCCCGTTTGAGAATGTAGAAAGGATTATCCAGGTAGGGAAGCAACGCATAGGCGTCCCAGAACGACTGGTGCTTGGGCGCGATGATATAGCCACCCTCAGGAATATTCTCCAGCCCTTCGACGATCAATTTGGTGCCGACAACTTTTTCCAGCAGCCAATGATTGCTGCGGACCCAGTTTTTAGGAACATTCCAGGCGGTCTTTTGCGGTGCCAGAAAATAAAATGGAGAAAATATGATCATTTGAATGATCAGGTTGAGATAGAAGAGAATATTGAAAATGGTGGAGCGAAAAGCAATCATCAGTCAAATCTGTTCCAGTTGAAGCTGTGCGACAATTTGACCGTGAACGACATCAAGTCAATCGCCTCCGGCCATATTGGCACTTTTCAGGCCGACATTGTCTGCACTGGCCAGGCTGGACCGCAACCCGTCGCGTGATGCGCCACCACGGATCAGATGGGCGCGGGCGGCCATGTATTTCACATATTCGGCGACCAGAAGGCGCAGGCTGCCGGAATGCTGCAGCCACTGGATTTTGCTGAAATCATTGGCGATGACCGGATAGGGAATGAAATTGGTCGTGCTGTCGACCCGGCGAAGCTCCATCAGGCTTCTGGGCATGTGATAGTTGCTGGTTACAACCACCACGTTGACGAATTTGTTTTCCGCCACCCATTGGGCCGCTTCATTGGCGTTGCCGACCGTATCAATCGCATCATGTCCGATATCGATACAGCACTCGAACATTGCCGGTTCGGCGGAGGTAACGCGAGCAATCTGCCGGCTGCTGATGTCCGGATTGACGCCCGAAATCAGCAGGCGGTCGCCAGCTCCGCCGTTGAGCAGTTCAATGGCCTGGTCGATGCGCTGGCTGCCACCGGTGAGCACCACAATGCCATCGGCCCCGGCGATCTCTGCGGGGGGAACAAGATTGATGACTTCATTGGCAAACCGAATGAAACTGCCGATGAGCAATCCTGCGCCCAGCACCAGGACAAGCGTGATCACGCCTGCCGGCCTGAGGGCCCGGCGCGCGATCTTTCGAGGCTTTTCAGACGCACCCGTTTCGGGTGATTCGTCAGGCAGTTCCGTGTTCATCATCGTTCCATACAGCGCCAATGTGGCAAGGGATAGGGGATTGTCATAAATGCATCCGATGGAATTCCGGCCCCGGCGCACCTGGAAACGGCACGATGAATTGCAATGTCAGATTGAGCGGGCCGGATCCGATCTGATCAGATCAATTTCCATGATTGTATGGATCACGGTTACCCGTGTGGTCATTGCTGTCAAAACAGCGGTAATGACAACAATTGCCAGCGCACCGACATAACCGCCCGCACCCATGGAAAACCCCCCGAACAGGGCCGATGCCTGATCGCTTTCGGGCGTGGCGAGCGAGTTGCTTGCCCAGAAACTTGCCACGGCAAAGGTGAAAGCTGCAGCGAGACCGCCTGCCACGGCACCCTTGAGCGCAATCAGAAAGAAATGCCTTTGGAAATGCGAGGCAACAAAACTGGCCTCGGCGCCGACAAAATGCAGGACTTCAACGATATGCTGGTTGCCGGACAAGGCACCCCTTGTGGCAAAAACCACTGTCAGTATGGTTGCAGTAAACACCAGCGCGAGAACGCACAGGCCGATGATCACTGTCGTATTGGCCATGGCAACGAGCCTGTCGACCCATGTGCGGTGGTCGTCCAGATAGACGTTGGCGACCGCTTGATCGAGAGCGCTGCGCATGCTGGCAAAATCGGGCGGTGAGGCTTCGTCAATGGTGATGATGACCAGACGGGGGACCGGCAATTCATTGATATCGAGACCTTCTCCCAGCCAGGGCTCGAGAAGCCGTGCCGTGGCATCATCGTCCATGATGGTGGCGCCCGTGGTGCCTGGAAAGCCAAGCGCGATGTCTCGTGCCTTGTCCAGTTCTGCGGCCAGATCAAGGCCCTCCTCGGGCCTGATCTGAATGGTGATCTCGCGGGATATCTGGCTCTGCCAGCTATTGGCGGTGTCCTGCACCATGATCACGGCACCCAGCGTCAGGCAGGCAAGGAAGGACATGATCGATATGACAAACATCAGCGACCGGCCGGCAATATTTCCAGCCGGCACAATGGGCGCCATCGGGCGTAGTACAATTTTGCGCCTGTTCCCCTTCTTGGGCCTTGGTGCCTTTGCCGGGGTCTCATTCATAGATTTCAAGCCGCCCACCTGACAAAATCATGCGTCTGGCATCAACCTGGTCCATCAACGACAGATCATGCGTTGCGATGATGACGGCAGTGCCAAGTTTGTTCAACTCCATAAAAAGTCGCAGCAAACGTTGCGCAAGAGGTGCATCCACATTGCCCGTCGGTTCGTCGGCCAGCAATATTTCAGGTTGATCGATCAACGCCCTGGCAATGGCTGCGCGCTGTTTTTCTCCACCTGAAAGGATGGGCGGCAAAACATTCATGCGATCACCCAGACCGACCCATTTCAGCAGTTCCTTGACGTCGGTTCGATAGGCGGATTCTTCCCGGCCACGCACCCGCAACGGCAAAGCGACGTTTTCAAAGGTTGTCAGATGATCAAGCAGCCGGAAGTCCTGGAACACGATGCCAATGCGTCGGCGCAATTTGGGCAATTCCTGCTGGGGAATCGTGGTGATATCCTTGCCAAAAACGCGCACAAACCCTCGGGTTGGCTGCAAGGACATGAACATCAGCCTGAGCAGGCTGGTCTTTCCTGCTCCTGACGGGCCGGTGAGGAACTGAAAGGAGCGCTCGGGAATATCAAACGTTACATCGCGCAGGACTTCCGGACCCATGCCGTAACGCAGTCCTACATTGTCAAAGTCGATCAAACCCATGCCTCGTCAGTTGCGCTTCAAAAACCAGCAATCATCAACGTATCCATCATCTGGATGCGTCGCTATCAGGGGTGCCTGACAGAATTGTCGGGCGGTATATCTCTGCTCTAACGCCATCTGGTTTCATCTTTGTTAACCAAATATGTTTACGGCTGAGAAAGATTTCCCGCAATGCCCGGTTCAGCGATGATCCGGTTCGAGGATGCCTTTGACAGTTCATGCGCAACAGCAGCGGCGGCAAGCATAGTTTCGGCTATAGCACGCAAAATATCATCACGAAACAGCCCCGGTCTTCCGGTGCAGGCAACCGGACCGCGTCGGGACCTGCTGCCTTTCATCCCCGTGATATCATCGATGTGGAGTTCGAACATGTCGAAGGCAAGGCCTCGGAGGTAAAACGGCCGCAAAAACCGCAACAGAAGCCTCCTTTTCCCGATGACCTTTACGCAAATGACAGCGCGCACGGCAATAACAGCATTTCCGGGGAGCGGTTGACGGTATTTTCAAATGGCATTCAGCCGGACAGGTCGACCGCAAAAAGACCGTCGGCGCGCTTCATGATCGTGTTGGTTGCGGCTTGTCTTGGAGCTTTCTGGTTTTCCGGCGGTCATGTGATTGCCACATATTTTGCAGGCTCGTCCAGGACGGCAGGGCAAGAGGGATTGGTCCTGTCGGATATCGAGGCAGGGCCCCATTACGAACAATCCGGATCTTATCTTCTGTTGCACGGCACTATCAGGAACAATTCTGCCGTTTCAAAAACCGTACCGCTGGTAACAATCCAATCGGCTGCAGAAGATCGTGGCCCGCAGTTGCATTATGTGCGCGCACCCAAAAAACAGCTGAATGCGGGTGAAAGTGTCCGTTTTCGGGTACGCGTCCCATCATCTCTGCGCAACCATGATCAACTGACAATTTCACTTGCCGGGGCCGGGTCGGCGTCCTGACTGTCCGTCAGTGTTTATCGCCGTGCGATTCCATCCGTGATCCTGCCCGGTTTTGGTGCGATGCGGAGAATCTGAACGGGAATGCGGGGAAACCCGATATTTCAACCTTTTCCTTTGGCAGCCCATGCACTAAACCGACAAGACGCATCACTTGATCAAATTGGATGAACCATCATGCCTGTCGTACGCGGAAAAAATATCGATGTCCTTTTTTCGCCGGAGCAGATTGCGGCACGCAATATGGAGCTTGCGGCGCAGATAGCCGTTCAACCGAAAAATGATCTGCTGGTGATTGCCATCCTGAAGGGATCCTTCATCTTTGCGGCCGATCTTCTTCGGGCCCTGCATCAGGTCGGCCTGGCTCCGGAAGTCGAATTCATCACCCTGTCCAGCTACGGCCAGGGAACAAAGAGCCAGGGTGTCAAAATCATCAAGGATATCGATAGTGAAGTGAAGGGCCGCGATGTTCTGCTGATCGATGATATTCTCGAATCCGGCAGAACGCTGCGCTACGCGCGGGAACTGATGTTCGAGCGGGGCGCAAATGATGTGTCGATTGCCGTTCTTCTGGACAAGAGCTGCCGCCGCGAAGGCACCTTGAATGCAGACCATGTCGGATTTGAATGCCCGGATTACTTTGTAGTCGGCTACGGCATGGACGTTGCCTATGCATTCAGAGAACTGCCATTCGTCGGCATTGTGACCGGTGACGTCGCGGACACATAGTTTTCGCATAACCCATGCGCAGGTTGCGTTGTCGGTCCCTTGCACTGATTCGATTTTCAGCCGTTGCTGCTATCCGCAAGCTCCAGCGGCCACGCGGGCGCCCCAATTTGCTGCTGCTGCCAATACTCTGTTAAGCATGAATTGCTTAAAGGCAGTCTGTTCGCGACCGTTTCAACCGTTCCGACCGGTTCATTTACCCGGCGAAAACATTTGCGTGGTTTTCTGACGCAAGGTTCCCGGTATTGCAGTGATCTGCCTGTCAGAAAACGTGCCATCCTTCTTCGGGAAACCAATGTGTATCGAAACAGCACATCACTATGGGCGATGGATGCAGCCGATCAGGAGATCATGCATTCGGGTAGAAACGGACGGAATAAATGGCGAAAATACTCGTTGCCGAAGATGAAGATTCACTGCGCCGCTTTGTCAGTCGGGCATTGCAGATGGACGGTCATGAAGTGGATCAGGCCATTGATGGCGCCCATGGTCTTGATCGGCTGCGCGAAATGCCGGGCTATGATCTTCTGCTGTCGGATATCCGCATGCCCGTCATGGATGGCATTGAACTGGCGCATACGGCGTCAGCGGAATTTCCTGCGCTCAAGATATTGCTGATGACGGGTTTCGCAGAGCAGCGCGAAAGGGCCGATAATCTGAATGATGTCGTGCTGGACGTTGTTTCGAAGCCGTTCAGTCTGCCTGACATCCGCGACGCCGTCGCGGATGCGCTGACCCGATAATTACCAGGCGGATTACCTGCTCACAGGCATTTGCGGCAAATCATCTTGTGGTTTTCCGCAGGCCTCATCTGTTGTCCAGAAGCCGTTCCAGGTAAAAGCGCTCCATCTCCGGACGGAAAGCGTCACCCAGCCGTTCACGGATCGCCTCGAGAATTTTGCGGGCACGCTGGATGTCGGCTTCTTCGGGTATTTTTACATTCTCTCCGAAATCGGGTCCGGTATTGGCCGTCGGACGGCCAAGAGGGTCAAGACCTGAGCCATTGGGCTTTGCCTGTCCCGGCTGTTGTCCCGGGCCTCCCTGGCCCATTGCCTGGCGCATCTGGTCCATCATTTGCTGGGCGCCATCACGCAGGGCCTGCAAGGCGCGCCCCTGTTCACCCACAGCCTGACCGCCATCACCTTCGCCCAATGCTTCGCCAGCCTCGCCCATGGCCTCACCAGCCTCGGCAAAGCCCTCATTGGGTTCCATGCCGAAATCTTCCATGCCCTGTTGCAATTCACCCAATTGTTGTTGAAGTTGCTGCTGCTGTTCCTGAAGTTTGCGCAGCGCCTCACGCAATTGCTCTTCGGTCAATTGCTGGCTGTCGCCGCTTTGCGGAGCCTGTTGCTGCGGACGGTCGGGATTTTGAAAATATTGTTCCCTGCGGCGCTCCTTGAGCGCCTGTTCGAGATCAAATGTCTCTTCCATGAGCTGTTGCTGGCGTTGCATGAGTTCACCAAGCTGATCCATTTGCTGGCGCATGGGGTTGTCGCCCTGGGCTGACTGCTGCTGCCCGGTTTGCAGGTTGTTCATCATGCGTTGCAATTGTGAAAGCAGCTGCTGGGCCTGTTCCCTGGAACCGGACTGCGCCAGATTTTCAATCTGGTCCATCATGCGCTCAATGTCCTGCTGACGCAGAACATTCTGCATGTCGGAAGGCATCTGTTGCTGTTCGGCACTCTGATTGTTACGCATTTGCTCGGCAAGCGCCTGCAGGAAATCCTGCATGGCTGCGCGCAATTCATCCATCAATGCCTGAATTTCTTCGTCGGAGGCGCCGTTTTCCAGGGCCTCGGACAGGGCCTTTTGCGCGTCGCGCAGCCGTCGCTCGGCAAAGGACAGGTCGCCGTCTTCGATCCCCAGAGCAATATCCCACAGGTAGTCGGCCGCATCGCGCAGCATGTCGTCGTCATAGGCCTGCTTGAGACGCGATCTTGCGGATTTGATCAGCAGAAAATGGGTCGGGTTATCGATGGTTTCTTCCGGCGCGATGGTGATGGCGTCGTTGAGTTCCAGAACCCGGTCCATGCGCCCTGTATCGAGCGCCAGAACCTGTCTTTGTTCGGCGACAGAACCGGCCAGAAGATTGCTGAAATATTTGCCTGGCAGGATCATTTCATGCGTCTGGCTGCGGCCTGTCTGTCCAAGTGAATCTTCGGCCACCAATGTGATGCGCACAGGTGTGCCGGCCATTGGATGTTCCGTCAGTGAGCGGCTCTCGCGCCCCTTGCGCTCGCCAGCAGTGCCGCGCGGCAGGGTCAAAGGGTAGTCGGGAAGGTCATAGAGGGGATGTGCGTCGGCGGCCTGAGGCGTGGATGGCTCAATCTGCGCGTAGGCTTTCTGCGTGCCGTAATCGTCGCGAACGGTGAAGCCGATTTCAAGGGCGCCATTTGCAGCACGCGTCGGCTCGCCATCAAAGGCAATCACCGGTGGTTCATCCGGGATCAGTTGGAACTGCCAGTTTTCTGCAACATTTGCGCCTTGGCGGATGGTCAAGACCCCATCACCGGGGGCATCGAAACTGTAATCGCGCGCACTGGTGGAGGGTAATACGTCTGAGTCTGGATCGGCAACAAGCGGCAAGTCTTCCCCGCCCGTGCTGTAAAGAACCTCCTCGCTGCCGTTGCCGCCAACCACACGCACCAGCATGGTGCTGCCCTGTGGAATGAGAATAACCTCGGGAAGGCCTGCATTGTTACCGGTGAGAAAGACCGGGGCCTTGCCGGTATATTCGGGTGGGGTAACCCAGGCATCAATCCGCATGCCGGCAACCATTTGCGCCGATACATGGCTGCGAAAGGCATCGCCCAAAAGTCCGGACTGGTTTGAATGGGAATAGCCAAAGGCAACGAACAGCAGCAGTGCGACCAGAACCCGCAAACCGAACGGGTCAAATCTGGGTGTTTGCGGGCGCGGGGCTGCCACGGTCATCGTGTCAACTTCGGCGGCCATGCGTTTTTGGTGGGCAAGCCAGAGTGAGCGGGCAAAGGCATCGCCGCTTTCGAGGCGATCGGATTGCACCGCCAGCGCCTGGTGAACAATGTGATTGTCCTTTTCCAGGCGGCTGAGTGCTTCCCTGCGGTCCGGCCAGCGCAGGCTTTTGAATGTCGTCAGGCAGGCCAGGATACCGATGACGAAAAGCCCGATGACGACCATGCGGAGCCAATCGGGTATGATGCGGAAAAAACCGAACCACGATACGACGGCAAAAAAGGCGATCAGCCCGACAATCGGCAACAGCCGTGGCCAGGCGCGCTCGAACAGAAGAACAAACCGGGTGAGCCTTATGCGGGCATCGATCCTGCGCAACAGGGCGTTCACAGAACCTGTTGCAACCCAATTATCATGCTTCCTGTCATTTGACATGGGCGTTCAATCCTTTTGACCGTGACAGAAGGATAGCATTCTTTGTGGCAAAGGCGAGGGGGTGCAACAAATTGTGAAGCGGAAGAGCGTTTCGCGCACAAATGGATTTTTATAGCCAATCGGGGATTGAATCGAGGCCGATGAGGTCCTCGTAGGAACCGCGCGGCCGCACCACATGGAAACGGTCTCCATTGACCATCACTTCAGGGACCAGCAACCGTGTATTATAGGTGGACGCCTGGACGGCGCCATAGGCACCGGCTGTACCAACGGCAATCAGGTCGCCTGCTTCAAGCCGGGCAATTTCCCGGTCTTTTCCCAGATAATCGCCGCTTTCACATACGGGCCCGACGAAATCGACGGTCATGCGCGGTGCATCGGGTTGCGGCAGAACCACCGGCCGGATGTCATGCCATGCCTCATAGAGTGTTGGGCGTATCAGATCATTCATCGCGGCATCGACGATGACGAAGCTCTTTGCACCTGTGTCCTTCACATAGATCACTTCGCTGACCAGAACACCTGCATTGCCGGCTATCATGCGGCCAGGCTCGAATATGATCTGGCAGCCGAGGGATTTCACCTGTTCCAGCACCACGTCGGCATAGTGCTGCGGGTCTGGCGGCGGCGCATTGTCGGTGCGATAGGGAATGCCCAGGCCACCACCGACATCCACATGGCTTATCGTGTGCCCGGCTTTACGCAGTTGCAGAACCAGCGATTGCAGCAGGCGAAAAGCCTCGGCATAGGGCTGCAGATCGGTGATCTGGCTGCCGATATGCATGTCGATACCGGTCACATTGATTCCGGGGAGTTCGGCCGCCTGCGCATAGACTTTTTCGGCGTCCTGCCAGGAGATGCCGAATTTGTCCTGCTTCTTGCCGGTGGAAATCTTCGCGTGGGTCTTTGCATCCACATCCGGATTGATGCGAAAGGAGACCGGTGCCTTGCGTCCGGCTTTCAAAGCCCGGGCGTTGAGAACCTCCAGTTCAGGTATGGATTCCACATTGAAGCAGAGGATTTCAGCGTCCAGCGCAAAGTCGATTTCGCGAATGGTCTTGCCGACGCCGGAGAACACGATTTTTGAAGCCGGGATTCCTGCGGCCAATGCACGGCGCAATTCACCTTCGGACACCACATCTGCACCAGCGCCGAGTTTTGCCAGGGTGGCCAGAACCGCCTGGTTGGAATTGGCCTTCATGGCATAGCAGACCAGCGCGTCAACGGAGGCGAAGGCCTCGGCAAATACCCTGTAGTGACGGGTCAGCGTGGCTGTCGAATAGCAATAGAAGGGCGTGCCGACCGATTTCGCAATCTCGGCTATGCTGACATTCTCGGCAAAGAGAATGCCATCCCTGTATTCAAAATGGTTCAAGGGGTACGCGCCTATTTCAACAATCGGTCAAGAACGAACGGGCGGCCCTCGTCAGGTTCCGTGGTTGATTCTTCCTGATTGTCCACGACGGGTCTTGCCGAAGGAACTTCCAGAGGACCCTTGCGGCCGCAACCGGTTATCAGCAGGGCCATCAAAAGCACGACAGCTGCAGTCTTGACCGCATTCAATGCGGTGACGGGCAAATTGGCATTGGGCAAAGCAGTCATGGGTTGCTCGCATTCATCCGGAATTCAGGTGCTGATCTTTTAACGAACTTATGTGGCCTTGTGCACCCTGTTTTCTTCAACAAGGTGCCAGAAAGCGCAATTAAGTGCCCCGATGGAGAACCAGCAGGCAAATATTGCGCTTCCGAGGCCATGCAAACGGCCGTCAAAGCCGGGTTCTCCACCAGGCGATCTGTTCGCGGACCCTGACCGGCGACGTGCCACCAAAACTTGTGCGGCTGGCAACCGATGCTTCAACCGTCAGCACGGAATAGATGTCCTGGGTGATGGCCGGGTTGATTTTCTGCAGATCAGCAAGCGGCAGTTCGGCCAGTTCGCACTGGCGTTCTTCGGCCAGCGCAACGGCGGTTCCGGTTGCATGATGGGCATCGCGGAAAGGCAGCCCTGCCTCGCGTACCAGCCAGTCGGCAAGATCGGTTGCGGTGGAATAGCCCGAACCTGCAGCCGCCTTCATGCCGTCCTTCAGAATGTGCATGTCGCCGATCATCCCGGTCATGGCGGCAATGGCCAGTTCCAGCGACTTTGCGGCATCAAAAACCTGTTCCTTGTCTTCCTGCATGTCCTTTGAATAGGAAAGGGGCAGGCCCTTCATCACCGTCAGCAGGCCGATCAGCGCACCATTGAGACGTCCGGTCTTGGCGCGCACAAGTTCGGCAGCATCCGGATTTTTCTTCTGCGGCATGATGGATGAACCGGTGGAAAACGAATCAGACAGACGCACGAAGCCGAATTGCGGGGTGGACCAGATGACGATTTCTTCGGCCAGCCGGGAAAGATGGGTGCCACAAATCGACGCAAGGCCGAGGAACTCCAGAGCAAAATCCCGGTCAGAGACCGAGTCCAGGGAGTTGCGGGTCGGTGTTGAAAATCCCAATGCCGTGGCGGTCTGCTGGCGGTCAATCGGAAACCCGGTGCCTGCCAGAGCGGCCGCACCCAGCGGGCATTCGTCCAGTCGCACCAGAGCATCGCGGACCCGTGAGCGATCCCGTGCGAACATCTCCACATAGGCCATGCAATGGTGGCCGAAAGTCACCGGTTGCGCCGTTTGCAGGTGCGTAAAGCCCGGCATGGTGGTGGTTGCGTGCTCTTCGGCCCGATCCAGAAAAACGGTCATCAGGGCTGTGAGCGCGTGTTGCGTTTTCTCCAGCTCAGATCTGACCCAGAGACGGAAATCCAGTGCGACCTGATCATTGCGCGAGCGTGCCGTGTGCAGCCGTCCTGCAGCGGGGCCGACAATCTCGGCCAACCTTGCTTCGATATTCATGTGAATATCTTCCAACTGACGCGAGAACACGAAGGTGCCGGCCTCGATTTCTGACGAAATCGTGTTCAGTCCAGCAGAAATCTTGTCACGATCTTCCGCACTGATTATGCCAGTATCAGCAAGCATGTCAGCATGGGCCAGTGAACCCTGGATATCCTGAGCGTAGAGTTTCCGATCGAAATCAATGGAAGCGTTGATTTCTTCCATGATTGCGTCGGGGCCGGAAGCGAAACGGCCGCCCCACATCTGGTTGGAAGTTTTGCCGGTCATGTCAGAAGTAACTCCGGAGTAGACATCAATGTCAGAACAAAAAAAAGGCAGCCGCATGACAATCAGGATCATTGGCGCTGCCATTGTCCTGGGCCTGCTGGCCAGTGTGGTTGGGGTATACGTGAAGGGCAGGCCCTCTGGCAATATGTCCGCAGTGACCGAGGCCGATTGTTCGGCCTCTGTGGATCTGGCCGCACGCATTCAACCGTTGGCAAAGGGTGAAATTGCCGCCATGGCATCGGTGCTTGAACCCAAGAGCCTGCAAACACTTGCGTTCAACGGTCCGCAGGGCCAGCCGATGTCTATCGGTGATCTTTCCGGCAAGACTCTTCTGGTCAATCTCTGGGCAACGTGGTGTGCACCCTGCCGCGAGGAAATGCCGGCACTGGCGGCCTTGCAAGAGGACCTGGGCGGAGACGATTTTGAGGTGGTCGCCATCAATATCGATCGGGGTGATGACGTCAAACCGAAAAAATTCCTCGGCGAAATCAAGGTTTCCAATCTGGCATTCTACCGCGACAGTTCCATGGGTGTTTTCAACACACTCAAAAAAGATGGTCTGGCCTTCGGCCTTCCGGTGACGCTTCTGGTGGATGAGAAGGGCTGTCTGCTGTCCAGCATGAACGGTCCGGCGCACTGGTCGGGACAGGACGCCAAGACCTATGTCCAAAAGGCATTGTCCGAAAATATGCTCTAGCGCGTTGGCACCGGATGTTCGCCGCGATAGTCGTAAAAGCCGCGTCCGGTCTTGCAACCGAGCCAACCGGCTTCGACATATTTGACCAGCAGCGGGCAGGGACGATATTTGGAATCGGCAAGGCCGTCATTGAGAACCTGCATGATGGACAGGCAGGTATCAAGGCCGATGAAATCAGCCAGCTGCAGCGGTCCCATCGGGTGATTTGCACCAAGGCGCATCGCCGTATCAATGGCTTCCACCGATCCCACACCCTCATAGAGCGTGTAGATCGCCTCGTTGATCATCGGCAGCAATATGCGGTTGACGATGAAGCCGGGGAAATCTTCGGCAACCGTGATGGTCTTGTCGAGGGAATTCACAAAGACCCTGGCAGACTCAAAGGTGATGTCTTCCGTGGCTATGCCGCGCACCAGTTCGACCAGTTTCATGATCGGTACCGGGTTCATGAAGTGAATGCCGATGAAACGCTCCGGGCGGTCGGTTGCCGAGGCCAGTCTGGTGATGGACAGTGAAGAGGTATTGGTCGCCAGGATGGCTTCGGGATTGAGCACCGGGCACAGATGGGCATAGATCTTGCGCTTGACCGTTTCATCTTCCGTTGCCGCTTCGATGACAAGATCCAGAGCAGCAAGATCCTCCATGGCGGAAGCGGCGTGAATGCGTGACAGGGCCTTGCTGCGGACCGTGTCTTCCATTTTGCCGGAAGACACCTGACGGGCCATATTGCCGTTGATGGTCGCAAGGCCATCTTCGATACGATCCTGCGAAACATCGTGCAAATGAACATCATATCCGGCCAGGGCGCAGACATGTGCAATGCCGCTGCCCATCTGACCGGCTCCGACGATTCCAACAGATTTGATAGCGTTGGTCATGGCCCTGTTCCATTCGTTACGGGATATTGCAGTACAAACTAATTGGCCGGGCGAACAACGTCCAGCCCGGCCAATGATATTGCTTCAAGTTTTTGTCCTGATCAGCATTGCTCGACGCCTGATCCCAACGGTATTAGAGCGCTTTTTCCAATTCCGGCAGGGCGACGAACAGGTCGGCGACCAATCCGTAATCGGCTACCTGGAAAATCGGCGCTTCCTCATCCTTGTTGATGGCAACAATGACCTTGGAATCCTTCATGCCTGCCAGATGCTGGATGGCACCGGAAATACCACAGGCGATGTAGAGATCGGGGGCCACAACCTTGCCGGTCTGGCCGACCTGCCAGTCATTGGGTGCGTATCCTGCATCGACGGCAGCACGCGACGCGCCAACGGCCGCGCCCAGCTTGTCGGCAACGGGCAGGATAACCGACTGGAATTTTTCCGAAGATCCCAATGCGCGACCACCGGAAATGATGATTCGTGCCGATGTCAGTTCCGGACGGTCACTCTTGGAGAGCTTTGCTTCCACAAAGGTGGAAAGGCCGGGATTTTCCGCAGCATCGATGGATTCGACGGAGGCTGATCCGCCATCTCCTGCGGCGCTGAAACCGGCGGTGCGCACGGTGATGACCTTCTTGGCGTCGGTTGCCTGGACGGTCTGTATGGCATTGCCCGCATAGATCGGCCGCTTGAACGTGTCGGCGCTCACCACATCGGTAATATCGGAAATCTGCATGACGTCCAGCAGGGCGGCAACGCGCGGCATGATGTTTTTGCCACTGGTCGTCGATGCGGCCATGATTGTATCATAGGCATCTGCCAGCGAGACAATGAGTGCTGCCGTCGGTTCGGCCAGATTGACTTCCAGTTCATCGGCCTCGGCCAGAAGCACCTTTGAAACGCCATCGAGCTTGGCAGCGGCATCGGCAACTGCCTTGGCAGCCTTGCCGGCGACCAGCACATGGACATCGCCACCGATTTGAGAGGCGGCAGACAGGGCCTTTGCAGTCTGATCCGAAAGGGAGGCATTGTCATGTTCTGCAAGGAGTAGAATGGTCATGATCGTGTCGTCCTTTCCTAAAGCACACCGGCTTCGTTTTTCAATTTGTCAACAAGTTCGGCAACGCTCGCAACCTTGACGCCAGCCTTGCGGCCGCTTGGTTCTTCCGTTGTCAGCACCTTGAGGCGCGGCGCCGTATCAACGCCGTAATCAGCCGGTGTTTTCTTGTCGAGAGGCTTCTTTTTTGCCTTCATGATATTGGGCAGCGAAGCATAGCGTGGCTCGTTCAGCCGCAGATCCGTCGTGACAATCGCCGGAAGTGTGATTTCGATGGTCTGCAGACCGCCATCGACTTCACGGGTAATTGTTGCTGCGCCATCACCGATCTCGATTTCCGAGGCGAAGGTGCCCTGGGACCAGCCAAGCAATGCGGCCAGCATCTGGCCTGTCTGGTTGCTGTCGTCGTCAATGGCCTGTTTGCCGACAATCACCAGGCCGGGCTTTTCTTCTTCAACGATGCCCTTGAGGATTTTGGCAACGGCCAGCGGCTCAACCAGATCATCGGTCTGAATAAGTATGCCGCGGTCGGCACCCATGGCCAGAGCTGTTCGAATGGTTTCTTCGGCCTTCGCCGGTCCAACGGAAACCGCAATGATTTCGTCGACCTTACCCGCCTCTTTCAGGCGAATGGCCTCTTCCACGGAGATCTCGTCGAACGGGTTCATCGACATTTTCACATTTGTCAATTCAACGCCGGATCCGTCCTGGCGGACACGAATTTTGACGTTGTAGTCGACAACCCGTTTTACGGGGACCAAAATTTTCATAGGTTTACCTTTCTCAGATTATGCATGCATCATGCACTCCCGGCAGGCGCTGTCATGGTCGCAACACGACATAAAAGCATCGTTTGTGACCAACACATGTGTTCCGGGCAATCGGATGTTTGAGCCTTGTGGCAGTCACATATCTGCAAGTGACCGTATGCGTCAATTGCGTATGTGCCGCAGGGTCGGCATTTCGCATCAATCCAAACAATTTCAACGCCCCCAACGTTTGCCGGTCGGCGGGACGCTGGCCTTTTTGTGCTCTATGGCGCGTGGCGAAATGATCTGCCTGTCAAAAAGAGGAACGCCGGAGCGTTTGAGCACAATCACCAGGACTGCGCCTGCAACAATGCCGCCGACATGCGCTGCCCATGATATGCCGCTGTCGTGATCCACCAGAACCATGGCAAACTGGTAGATGACCCACAGGGCAAGCGGAATGAACGCTGGCAGGGGCAATGGAAGCCGACCCAGCGCCAGCACCCAAACGCGCACCCGCGGGTGCAAGATGAGATAGGCCGCGACCACCCCGGCGACAGCGCCTGATGCCCCGATTAGCGGTGCCTGAGATCCCGGCTCGAGCAAGCCGTGGGCAAAGGCACCGGCCGCTGCGCACAGAAGGTAGAAAACCAGGAAACGCACATGGCCAAGGGCATCCTCGATATTGTCACCAAAGACCCACAGAAACAGCATGTTGGTGGCCATGTGAAAAAAGTCGGCATGAAGAAAGGCGTAGGTGATGTAGGTGGCCTCATCGGGCACAATGGCAATGCCCGGTGCCAGTTGGGCCAGTCCATTCACCACTGCAGGGATATAGCCCAAACCAAGAACCGCGGCGTTGGTGAATGCGCCATTCTCGCCGCTGACAGCCGAAACGATCCACACCAGAACATTCAGCGTGATCAGGCCAAGCGTGACATATTGCAGGTCAATATGTTGCAGATCATTCCTGTCGTGCAGCGGTATAAACATATGCCAGCCTTGCCCCTCGCTGCGTCCACTGTGCCGTTAATCCGTTCAGGCGGTCGCCAAATGGCGTGAATGACCTGTCATCTGATAACGCGGAAAAGCAAAAAAGTCCTAGCGGTTTTCACCGGGTATCCAAAGAACATCCGACTTGCCATTGTCGTTTGCGCAGCGCGCAGCAACAAACAAAAGATCGGAAACCCGGTTGATATAGTGCAATCCTGCCGGATTGACCTTTTCGCCGGGCAAATCAGCCAGTTCCACCATCAGGCGTTCGGCTCTGCGCGCCACAGTACGTGCCAGATGAAGTGCAGCGGAAGCGGGCGAGCCGCCGGGCAGGACAAATGAGGCAAGCGGTTCCTGTCTGGCATTGAGCATATCAATTTCGGTCTCAACCCGTGCAACCTGCTGGTCGCTGACCCGAAGAGGCTCATATTTCAGTTTTTTTCCGGTGTCAGGGGTTGCCAGATCTGCACCCAGATCGAAAAAATCATTCTGAATACGGGCAAGCACCGCATCAAGCTCGCTAGATCCGGGCGTGTGCAAGCGTGCCATGCCAACACAGGCATTGGCTTCATCCACTGTGCCATAGGCGTCGACCCGCAGATCATGTTTCTTGCGGCGCTCGCCATTGCCCAGACCAGTCGTGCCGTCGTCACCGGTTTTTGTGTAGATCTTGTTGAGTTTTACCATTTGGCTCCCTTTGCCCCATAAAGCAGATCAGCGCCCGCCGCCGGTGAGCCACAATACGATGACGATGAGGGCCACCGCAATGAATTGCAGCAGGATTCGCAATTGCATCAATTTATTGGACAGATTGGGTGAGCCGCCACGCATCATGTTGAACAAACCGCGAAACAGCACCAGTACAACAGCCGCAATGAACACGATTGTCAGATAGTAAAAAAACGAAGCCATGGGGTATCCCTGTCAATTGCCCGCCATCATTTTATCAGAAAATGATCTACCACACACATGGTTCGGTCGCTGCGTCCCATGCTGTGACAAATCGGCCTATAGCCCCAAAACTGCATTCAGACCGCACAATGATCAGCGTTTCTCCAAAATGGAATACATAAGTGCGGCCGGAAGCAGGCGTCTCATCAACATTGCCAGACGTGCCGGTCTGGTGATCACATAATGCGGCTTGGGCCGGTTGCTTTCCAGTGCATGTTTGAGAACTGTATAGACCGCATCGGGTTTCAGTTTGGTTTTTGAGCGCACGCCGCCCTGGCGCAGACGCTGCAGTTCTTTCTCGTATGAAACGTGATGCACGGATCCTTTCAGATCAATGTTTTTTTCGATATGATAGAGTGCATTGATGGCAATTTTGGTTTCGATGGGGCCGGGTTCGATCAGGCTGACATGAATATCGGTGTCGGCGAGTTCGTGGCGCAAGGTGATCGAAAGACCTTCCAGTGCAAATTTCGAGGCCGTATAGGCACCTCTCCAGCGCATCGGAACCAGACCCAGAATTGACGAGCACTGGACAATGCGTCCGTGACCCTGTTTGCGCATCACGGGTACGAGGCGACGCGTCAGATCGTGCCAGCCGAAAAAATTGGCCTCGAACTGCGCACGCAAAACATCTGTTTCCAGGTCTTCAATCGCGCCGGCCTGACTATAGGCGCCATTGTTGAAAAGCGCATCAAGTGTGCCGCCGGTTCGCTCCAGCACGGTCTCGACCAGCGCGCTGATGCTTTCCGGCTCGCTATAGTCCAGATAAAAGGTCTCCAGACCCTCCGATTGCAACAATTCGATGTCCTGCGGTTTGCGGGCCGTGGCAAAGACCCGCCAGCCATCGGCTTTCAGCGCGCGGGCACAATGGGCTCCAATGCCTGACGAGCATCCGGTGATGAGGATCGTTCTGGGCTGCGACATTTATTGCTCCGGTTGGCTGTGACAGGGTCGGTCTTCTATAGTGCGGACCAATAGACGGTGCGAAAACACTTTGACAAGCTGGTGTCGGTTGAATTCATAACTATACTGCAAGGCAGCGCCGTCATTGATATCACGCTGGCTTGCGGTTTGGAGAGAATTGATGACGGGACGCCAGGCGTGGAGAATAGTGGCGGGGGCCTTCATCCATTTCAATGATGATGATGGGTGGGCCATGGCCAGCCATGTAGCGCTTTCGACCTTGCTGGCCATTTTTCCCTTTTTGATCTTCGGCGCATCGCTGGCGAGTTTTGTGGGGGCTGATGCCTATGCCGATACGGCCGTTCACATCATATTCGATACCTGGCCGAAATCGATCGCCGAGCCTATTGCCAGACAGGTTCTGGACGTTCTGACTGTCGAGCGCAGCGGCCTGCTGACAGTCAGTGTTCTCATCACGGCATTTTTTGCATCCAATGGTGTGGAGGCATTGCGCGTCTCGCTCAATCGTGCGTACCGGGTACAGGACAGGCGCTCGTTTTTGTTCATCCGCACCCAGAGTCTGGTCTTTGTGCTGCTGGCAACCTTGCTGCTGGTGGTTGTCAGTTTTCTGCTGGTTCTGGGCCCCCTGTTGTCAAAAACGGCAGTGGAATGGATGCCTCTTTCGGCCAATCTCATGGTGCATTTTGAGAATTGGCGCATTTTTGCAGCGGTCATCGTGCTCTTTTTCGGCCTGCTGGTTTGCCATCGGTGGCTTCCCTACGGCCAGCGTTCATTCCGGGCGATATTGCCCGGTGTGCTGCTGACCATGTTTTTCTGGATGGTGGGAGCGAAGATATTTTCCTTCTATCTGCAGAATTTTTCAACCTATGTCGCGACCTATGCCGGACTGGCATCAATCATGATCGCGCTGGTTTTTCTCTATATGATAGCGGCCATATTTATCCTGGGTGCCGAGCTGAACGCCTCCATGCTGGCCGAATCCGAGTAGGCCGTTTCAGATCGTCTGACTGCTTTCACACAATGCCAGAACCGCATCAGCGGAAAGACCGCGCGCGCGCAATTGTCTGATGGACGTATCCCCGTCACTTTTGGAGAGCTTTCTGCCAAAACCATCCTGCAACAGTCTGTGGTGGTGGTAGCGCGGTGTGGGAAGCTCCAGAAGGCTTTGCAAGAGTCGATGCATGGATGTGGCGTGAAACAGGTCATGGCCACGTACGATGTCGCTCACGCATTGCAGAGCGTCGTCAACGACCACGGACAGATGATAGCTGGTGGGCACATCCATTCTTGCCAGGATCACATCTCCCCAGATGGAAGGTTCAGCCTTGATGCGGCCGATCTGCCCCATGGGCCCGCGCCCCAGTTCCTCCCAGAAAAGCGGGTTTTCTGCCATGGCGCAGGCCTTGTCGACGTCAAGGCGCCAGGCAAAGGGTTTTCCCGAACCGATCAGATCCTGGCGTTGCCCTGTCGAAAACTGTCTTTCTTCGCCGGGATAATGCGGCGCGCCATCGGGATCGCGCGGCCATTGGATACCCGCGCCTTCACGCTCGGCAACAAATTTGCGGATATCCCCTCGGGTCATAAACGCGGGATAGAGCAATTGCATGGCCTGCAAACGGTCAAGTGCCTGACGATAATCGTCGAAGTGCGCGCTCTGACGGCGCACCGGCTCGCTCCATTCGATGCCAAGCCAGTGCAGGTCCTGCAGCATCTGCATTTCATATGCGGCCGAGCAGCGTGTGGTATCGATATCCTCCAGGCGCAGCAGCATGGTCCCATGGGCCTTGTCGGCCATTCGCCGGTTGAGCTGCGCCGAATAGGCGTGGCCAAGGTGCAATGCGCCGTTGGGGCTGGGCGCAAAGCGGAAGATGCTTTTGTCACTCATCGACATTTGCCTTGCATCATGGTCTTGCGGGCTCTGACGTGGTTTGCCTGCATTGTTGTGGCAGCTCCCGGCTTGATATCACGGCAATCATGCAAAGATGAAGGCCTTGCTCACCGGCGCTTGCCGACAAGCAGCAGATTGCTTGGCCATGCCGCCAGACTGACCGATTTGACGCTGATCTCAAATTCATCGCCGCAGGCGGTCTTTGCTGCGCGCAAAAGTTCTTTTCTGCTCATCAGGTTGAGGTTGGCTTCCAGGGCAAAGAACGGTTTGCCGATTGCGGCCATCAGTTTGCGGAAAGTCGGCTTCGGCATCCAGTGAACGAGAGGCAACACAGTGTGGAATTCTACCGGAAACCAGGGGTTTGGCGTGGTGATGAAAAAACTTTCGCGGGCAACGCGCGCGCACTCGCCAATCATCTGTATCTGGTTTTCGAACGATCCGACATGCTCGATAACCGCTGACGAATGGACAACATCGAACGAGCAATCACCAAAGGGCAGATCCAGGGCATCGGCTTTCTCGAACCGCATGCCGGGGTAGTCCTGTTCAAGGAAGCCTGCATCATCTATTCCGGCGGCAGTAATCGCTTGCTTGTAGGGATACCACGCCTCCAGATAGTTGGAGCTCTCATAGGCTTTGTCACTTGTTACACCGACATCCAGTATCGTCTTGTCCTGCGCCGGCAGTTGGCAGGTGGCGAGAAACAGATCAAACATCCGTCGGCGCTGATAGGTTGCAATTTTTACCGGCAGGCTGCTGGGTGCTGCCAAATTGTAGACAGCATTGACTTCATTCATGCGAATTTTCTCTGGTGGAGTGTGGCGTGCGATACGGGGCTGTACAGCATGGCAATGGATACCGTCTCCTGGCATCCTTGCCTGACTTGTGATGGGCGTGATTGAGTGAAGGGAATGTATAGGCATTCATGCCTGCAAGAACAATTGAAATCTTCTATTTTCGGTCTACGGAAAAGGCCGGCCTGAGCCGGATTGATGCCGGATCTGACCGCATTGCGGTCAGTCTTGCTTGTGGACTGCAGAAAGACCATTCTAAACCCCTCCGCAGCCCATGCATAAAGGTCATAGACGGTGTATCCGACGCACATCAATCCCAGGAAAATAGAGACATCCGACGATATTGCGGAGGGGCTTGCGGCTCTTATGACTTTGGACCGTCGGCTGGAGCGGGTCATTGAAAAGGCAGGCCCGGTGCCGCTTCGCCGCCGCGAGCCCGGTTATCACGGGCTGGCGGAAATCATCGTGGGACAGATGGTGTCCAAGGCGAGTGCCGCGGCCATCTGGGCGCGTCTCGTTGATGAAGCCGGAGCCTGTACTGCCGCCAGGGTGCGCGCCTTGTCGGATGAACAATGTCGCAGGATCGGCCTGTCCCGATCAAAGGAACAGACTCTGAAACGGGCCGCTGAGGCTGTGGAGTCGGGCGCTCTGAACCCGGAAGCACTGTGTGACATGCCGGCAGCCCAATCCGTCGCGGCGATGACGCGCATCAAGGGTATCGGCCCATGGACAGCCGAGGTCTATCTGCTTTTATGTGCCGGTCACCCGGATATCTTTCCCTCAGGTGACGTCGCCCTGCAAAGTGCGGCAGGCCATGCCTTCGGCCAGGGCGAAAGACCAGGTCAGAAAGAGCTTCGGGAAATGGCGCAGCAATGGCAACCATGGAGGGGCGTTGCAGCGCGGCTCTTATGGGCCTATTATTCAACTGAAATGCGCCGCGGAGATGTTGTGCCGACGGGGACATAGTGTGCAGTGGGCAAATTGCCGAGGTAACTTCACAATCCTGTAACAACCGGCCTAATATATCCTAGAAAACGGACGAATCACTCAGGAGAGTGAATTGACGATTGCAGGATCCCCAGATGCGCTTCCAGCGCTGGTATTGAACGCCGATTACCGGCCGCTCAGCTATTACCCTTTGTCACTATGGTCCTGGCAGGACGCGATAAAGGCGGTTTTTCTTGACCGCGTGAATATCCTGGCCGTTTACGATCATCAGGTCTCATCACCCAGCATGTCTATGTCGCTTCCAAGCGTCGTGTGCCTGAAAAGTTACATCAAGCCCAGCCGTCACCCGGCTTTTACCCGGTTCAATGTTTTTCTGCGCGATCATTTCGAGTGCCAATATTGCGGGGCGGAGAAGGACCTGACGTTCGATCATGTCATTCCTCGGCGCTGCGGCGGAGAAACGACCTGGGAAAATATCGTGGCTGCCTGCTCGCCGTGTAATTTGAAAAAAGGTGGCAAGATGCCGCGTGATGCCAGAATGTTTCCGACGCAAAAACCCTATCACCCGACCGTGCAGGAACTGCACAACAATGGCCGCTTGTTCCCACCCAACCATCTGCATGAAAGCTGGATGGACTATCTCTACTGGGATGTGGAATTGCAGCCCTGACAGGGAATGATAGCGCCTGCCATCAGGCTTTGGTGGTGAAAGCGCCACGCAGGCAGGCAATGGCCAGAGCAAGGCTTGCCAGCACATTCCATCCGGCAAAGGACAGACCCAGAACCCGCAACGCGGCCTCATTGCATGAGGGAGGCTTTTTGGCATTGAGATCAGACAGAAGATTGCCGGCATCGGTGGTCACGCCGGCAGTGCCGCCACCGCATCCGGCGGGTCCCTCCCACCAGGCCCATTCAACCCCTGAATGGTAAATGCCAAGCGCCATTCCGTAGATCATGAGGCCGCCGCCAATTAAAAACAGGCCGCGTGTCAGGACGGCCGGTGCACGCAAGGAGGCGCTGAGGGCGGCCGCGATCATGACAGGAACACCGAGATAATAGGGAATGCGCTGCTCCAGGCACAGGGCGCAGGGGATATAGCCGCCAATATGCTCAAACCCGAGCGCAGTACCAACCACCGCTGCCATGGCAAGCGCCAGAAGCAAGGCCTCAATTATTTTGCCGCTGCCGATCGGTGCATTCAAAGCTGACATTGGATTTCCCATTAAAACAGATATCTCAGGGCGTAGAATCCACCGAGCAAAAGCACCATGAATATGGCGAAAAGAATACCAAGATATTTTTCGATGAACAGTCGAATCGGTTCGCCGAAACGGTAGAGCAGAAATGCGACGGCGAAAAAACGCATGCTTCGACCAACAATGCTGACCAGCACGAATGTCGCAAGGTTGAGGCCTGTGGCGCCTGAAAATATTGTCAGTACCTTATAGGGAAAGGGCGTGACGGCAGCGAAGAGGACACCCCAACCACCATAGGTATTGTACCAGGCGCTGACTTTTTCAAAGGAATCTTCCTTGCCGTAAAGTGCCAGGATCGGCTGTCCCACGGTTTCATAAAGGAACATGCCGATGGCATAGCCGAGCAGCGCACCCAGGATGGATGCCAGCGTGCAGATCAGCGCGTTTTTCCACCAGTTGGCACGGTCGGCCAGGACCATTGGTATTAAAAGGACATCCGGCGGAATCGGAAAGATTGAACTTTCCAGAAAGGAAATGGTCGCCAGTCCCATGCGGGCATAACGCGTTGCAGCCAGCGACATGGTCCAGTTGTAGAGGCGTCTGATCATGGATTTGTTCCGTTGGAGGGGCTTCAAGCAGGAAATCGGGGTGGCGTAAACCAGATTTCCCACTTTTCATGCAAGAAGAGGGCAAAAGCAAGTTGACCCGGTGACACTGGTTCGTATATTCCGACCTCTGTTTCGAAAAACAGCACAGAGCCCCTGTGGCGGAACTGGTAGACGCGTTGGATTCAAAATCCAATTTCTTCGGAAGTGTCCGTTCGAGTCGGACCAGGGGTACCATTTATCGGTATCTGGCCACTGCAAAGTGTTCCTGATCGCAATATTGTGCAGACAGGCTGTTGCATCGAACAATGTTCCCGTGGACGAATCTCTGTGGAGAAATGATTGTTTGAGCAAATGTGTTTGTGCTTTTCAGTCTGAATCACTTTGCTGATTTTATGACAGATCGAGACCGCACCAGCATCTTTATACGTTTGTCTCCGCATGATTGATGATAGGGTCAGGTGCAATGATATTCGCGCTGCTCTGACGACAAAGCTGCTCCCGACAGGTCCACCCGATGAACGATGATGCCAAGTCAAAACGATCACATAATCTTCTTGAGGATCAGACGCTCGACCGGGCACAGCTGGAAACATTGGCTGTTGGTGATAAACCGTTCACCCTGGTGCGCTGTGATCTCGAGGAGGTGGCGCTCTCGAGGCTGGATCTTTGCAATTGGACTTTCGACAATTGCATCCTCAGGCGGGCCGCGTTCGTCGGGGCAAAAATGGAAGGCAGCCAGTGGCTGGGTTGTCGCGGTGGATTTGCCGATTTTACCGGATCGGATCTCAGGGAAGCCCGATTTGAGGGATGCGATTTCAATAACAGCAATTTCCGCGGCGCCACGCTTTCCTCTGCATCGTTTGAACGGTGCAAGTTGACGGGGGCGAATCTGACGGAAACAAAATCGATGCATGCCGTTTTTGAAGAAACGATCCTTGCCGATGCAAGGTTGCCGGGGTTTTCCTTTCGCAAGGCACAGCTCAAGCAACTCGATTTTCAAATGGCAGATCTCAGGAAATGCGATTTCCGGCAAAGTGTTTTCGAAGAGTGCAGTCTGCGTGATGCGAATCTGGCCGGTTGCCGTTTTGAAGGTGCTGACCTGCGGGGCGCTGATCTGGGAGGAATCCAGCTTGTCGACGCCCGGCAATTCAAAGGCGCGACAATCTCCCGTGATCAGGCCGGACAATTGCTGGCGGAACTGGGTTTGAACGTTCGCTAGCGAGATCAGAGCAAACAATATCGGGCTGGCTTGTCATGATCCGGCAACCTGCCGTGACAGGCCGCAGGTCCGGTGCGCTGATGACTTTGTCTGCCGCCAAGGACGCTTCACATTATTTTGCAGCGCAACCCCATGTGATCCCAAAGGCGTTTTCATTCTTTCCATCGCCCTAAGCCAGGGCTATAAACGCGCATGAAATCAACGCCTCGAGTGCACAGGAATTGAGCCGGCCCATGCTTCCACTTGGTGACACTTATGAAGATCTTGTGCGTGATTTTCGCTGGGATATTCCTGAATATTTCAATATCGCTGTAGCCGCCTGTGATGTCTGGGCGGGCAGGGAGCCCGAACGGGTGTGTCTGAAACATTATCAGCCGGATGGTGACGCCGATACATTGAACTATGGCGCCTTGCGCGATCAGTCCAATGCCTTTGCCAACGGACTTGCCTCTCTTGGTATTGGAACAGGTGACCGCGTTGCGCTCATGCTGCCGCAGAGTTTTGAGACAGTCGTGGCCCATATGGCAATCTACAAGCTGGGCGCCATCGCCGTGCCGCTGGCGCTGCTGTTTGGCGTTGATGCGGTGGAATATCGTCTCCAGACATCGGGAGCCAAAATACTTGTCACCAATTCATCCGGAGTGCAAAAGGTGGAGCAGATCGCCGATGGTCTGGAACATTTGACGTCTTTGGTCTGTGTCGATGATTCGCCTGATGCAATCTCCTTTGACACATTGGTCAGAGAATTTTCTCCCCTTTTTGATGTCGTTTCCACCAAAAGCGAAGATCCGGCGCTGATGATTTTCACCTCCGGCACCACCGGACCGCCAAAGGGGGCATTGCATGCCCACCGGGTACTGCTTGGCCATCTGCCGGGTATTGAGTTTCCCCATGAATTTCTGCCGCAGCCGGGTGATCTGCTTTGGACCCCGGCGGACTGGGCATGGGCGGGGGGATTGTTGAATGTGCTTTTGCCTGGCCTTTATTTTGGTGTGCCGGTGGTCTCGACGGCGGCGCAGAAGTTTGATCCGGAAACGGCGTTCGAAATCATGGAGAAGATGGGCGTGCGCAACGCTTTCATACCGCCAACGGCGCTGAAAATGCTCAGAATGGTTGACCAGCCCATGGCGCGATATGATTTGAAACTGCGGACCATCGGTTCCGGCGGAGAAGCGCTGGGCAGGGAAACATTTGAATGGGCCAAGAGAGAGCTTGGTCTTACCATCAATGAATTTTATGGGCAGACCGAGTGCAATCTGGTGCTTGCTTCCTGCAACAAGCTTGGGGTGAGCAAGGCCGGAGCGATCGGCAAGATGGTGCCCGGTCATACGGTTGGGATCATTGATGGAGCTGGTCGGGAGGTGGCTGCTGGAAAGCCAGGGCAGATCGCGGTCAGGCGGCCTGATCCGGTCATGTTTTTGCGTTACTGGGGCAATGATAGCGCAACGCAGGAAAAATTCATTGGCGATTGGATGTTGACCGGGGATCAGGGTATCCAGAGCGCCGATGGCTATGTCGAGTTCTTCGGGCGCGATGATGATGTCATCACATCCGCCGGATACAGGATCGGACCGGGTGAAATCGAAGACTGCCTGACAGCCCACGCGGCCGTCGCGCTTGCTGCCGCCATTGGCAAGCCGGATCCGGTCCGAACGGAAATCGTCAAAGCCTATATCGTGCTCAAACCGGGATATAAGCCGAGCCACGCACTGGCAGGCGAGATCCAGGACTGGGTGAAGATCCGCCTGTCCGCCCATGAATATCCGCGTGAAGTGGAATTTGTCGCCACCCTGCCATTGACGACAACAGGTAAGGTCATTCGGCGCGAATTGCGCGATCGGGCCGTGCGCGAGGCGAGGGTTTAGGTCACAATGTTGTCAAATGGAATCCAATGGTAACCATGTGATGCGAAACAGTCGATCTGCTATTTGCGTCGGATGAAGCTGCGCAGCTTGTTGCGGACTATACGCGCAATGTTGCGGGTGTTTTGGTTCAGGTGCAATTGCTTCGCAACCTGGTGTATATCGCGGTCGGCTGACGGGGTAAGACCCAGGACCAATGTGCCCATATTGCATCGCTCGCGCCACAGGCGGCTCATGACCGGGTGGTCGGGAACAGCGCATGAATCGGTAATGACGATATTTGGATCATCCAGGTGGGTGGTCGTCAGATCGTCCATCAGCAATTGGCCTGGCGAATAATTGCGATAGGTCTCGTTGAATGCTGTTTTCCATGTGTAGGCCGTGCCGCTCATGATGAACACAACCGTTGATGCGATGGCTTCACCATCAAGATTGAGGGTGTGAATACGCACATTGTCGCTTTCCGCCAGTCCGGTGATTGCTTCGCGGGCAAAGGCGGCGCGATAGCGATCGACGACCATGGCCGAACGCCGCTGGCCTTTCCAGCCGCTGGCCTCAAGGGCCAGAAATTCTTCCATGCGGAAACGTATCTCTTCTGCCTGCCTGGCCACATCATAGGTAAGATCGCCCAGTTTGCTCAATTGTTTGCGCAGGCGGCGGCGGTCGCGAACATGTTTGGTCGACATGGATTGTTTCAGGTAGCTCGGGCCATCCTGCAGACTTTGCAGCATTGGCCGCTCAAAACGGTCTGTTTCGGCGATCGGCAGGTTGCGGCTGGCAGCCACGGCCCGCAGCAATTGCACAAAGGGACCGTCAAGGCGCGCGTTTGGGATGACCAGAATCGGTGGCAGACGCAGCACCTTGTCGTTGAGCGTCTCAAAAAGATTGTCCAGTGTTTCCGCCGCACCTTCTTCATCAAGCAAAGGTGTGCCCAGTGGGCCATAGGGATTGGACCAGGCGCGAATGAACGGCGTTCTGAAGGATAACCCGGAACGCTCGACAGTAAATGGCATGAGGAAACGCATTCGGCTGCGTGTCTCGTCTTCATCGCGCATGATCATCAGCCGTATCGTCCTGTCTTCGATACGCGGCATTGCCGGGGCCATGAAGCGTGCGGAAAAGAACACATTGGGTTCGATGGCGCGGTGGGTCAGAAAATCAAGTTCGTCGCGCAAATCGTAACCGGCCCGCTCGGGATAGAGGCTGAGGTGTCTTGACGGTTTTCTGGCGGGCACGGAAATATCAGCATTGGGACGCTGAATTGTCTGCCCTGCAATTTTGGTCGCTGTGGTGCTGCCGGCCCCACCTGAATCATTTTGAAGGAAAGGATTTGACGACATATCACCTGGCCTCCCGGCTGTTGGCAATCGTGTGCTTCTTGCTCAAAATGTTCATATTGATGCCCAGGCGCCGGTGAATGATCACAAAAAGCAGGGCAGCTTCTGCTGTCATGGCTGCCATTGTCGCCGTGGCTGCGCCATTGATGCCGAAGTGAGGGATCAATGCCAGATTTCCGGCAATATTGATGATCAGCGCTGCGAAATAGACCATGGCGCATATTTTCTGTTCACCTGACATCATCAACAGCGCTTCGCCCGGACCAACAAAGGCCTTTGCGGCAATGCCGGCAAAAAGAATGGCCATGACGGAATAGCCAGTCGTATAGCCGCTTCCAAAGAGAGACAGAAAAAATGGCCCCAACGCCAGCACGACGGCACCGACGAGCAGTGAGGACCAGAAGGTCCAGCGGGCAGCTGTCACCGCTGAGCGTGCCAGTTCGGTGCGATCCTTTTCTGCCACCAGGGCTGCAAATCGAGGTGTCATGCCTGCCTTGACTGCGAAAAATACAAAATGAACGAGGGCGATTGTTTTTGCGGCGGCAAAATAGGTTGCCACCTGATCAGGCTCCACATAGAGGGCGACCATGACCACGTCCGAATTTGTCAGCAGGTAATAGAAGCCTTCGACAAGAAAGATCGGCAGGGCAATGCGCATCCAATAGCCCAATTGAAATGCACGGGGGCCTTTGTCAAATCGGTGCTGCAAACGCCGGTCGACAATGATCAACTGACCCATCGTCGTGATGCCTGTTGCAATCAGGGCGGCCGCCAGCGCCGTTTCAGCCGAAGCGTCGAACCCCAGCAGAAGTGCGGCAACCATGGTTGCCAGTATCAGCATTGGGCGGACAAGAAATGTCGGGCTGAGTGCCTGCACCATCCAGCTGTTTGCCCTTGCCGTGCCATCCAGCACATCACCCAGCGCGATCATGGGCAACAGAAAGGCGCCGAGGAAAAGTGGAACCAGATAATAATCTTTGATCGTATCTGCGAACAGGGTCAGGCATGCGATGCCGAGCAAGCCAAGCAGTCCGGCACTCAACAGAGCGACAAGCCGCGCGGTCAAGGTTATGCCGCGAATGACGTCGACAGTTCCCACCTCGCGGTATTGCGGCACGAAGCGGATGATGGCGGTCGGAAAACCCAGACAGGACAGGCTGCCGACGATCACTGCCAGCACCCAGACAAAAACGAAGATGCCGTATTCGAACTGACCCATCAGACGCGCCAGCAGAACCTGGGAAAGAAACGCCAGTCCGGCGCCCGCGATACGGATCATGAAGGCGGTCAGTGACATGAGATGGGCCTGGCTTTGCCCGTCACGCCCTCTCAGGGCCTCCAGAATCCGGCCAAGATATCGGGTGCCGGTTTGCCGGACAGAAAAGTCCGACAACAGAGCGTTCTCCATCGTATCTTCAGCAGCTCTACGCACGTCAACACCAATTCAAACTCGATACTGGTATTCACCATAGGGTATCCGCGTTAAAAAACGGTTGGGCCTTCGTTGATCCTCAAATGCAAGCGGCAGGACTGTCGTGTTTTCCACAAGCATCGCGACACGCGTGCTCTCTTTGCCGGTGGTCGAAGTGGGCGATCAGGCAATTCCAGATCACCGGTTTTTGCGGTAATATCGGCCGGGCTGTCAGTTTGCAGGGGTTCGTCAAGGATTTGAATTTCATTGCAAGCTTTACAATCTCATTAATATATAGATACATTCATATATTAATGAGTGTCGTTCGTTGACATTGGCGACAGGTTTAAGGGAAACGCCAGGCTTTGGGAGGAGCTTGACTTTGTTACGGTTTTTTAGACAGATTTTGAGTAGGACAAAATGGTTGGCATGTGCTTTTGCCACAGGCCTTTTGCTGTGTTCAGCGCAGAGCTTGGCCGCAGATGCGAGCCGTGGCGAGGCGCTCTTCAAGGCATGTTCCCAATGCCACGAGGTTGGTGCACGTGCGAAGAACAAGGTCGGACCGCATCTGGATGGCGTTTTCGGCCGTAAAGCGGGCAGCATCGTAGGTTTCAAATATTCCAGCGCAATGAAACGGGCAGGCGATGGCGGGCTTGTCTGGTCTGTTGACGCCATTGATGCCTATATCCATAAACCGCGTACTTTTATCAAGGGCAACCGCATGTCCTATCGGGGCATGGAAAGCGATCAGGACAGGGCTGACCTCGTCGCCTGGCTTGAGCAGATATCTTTAACAAAACCGTCTGCTGACGCAAATGTGCCCAGCACAAATGCCGTGGTCGGATTTGCTGCGGCTGTTCTGGAAATTGATGGCGATCCTGCCTATGGTGCCTATCTCTCGGGCGAATGCGTCACCTGCCACCAGATATCCGGCAAGGCGGACGGTATCCCGTCGATTGTCGGCCTGCCACGAGATTATTTTGTCCGTTCACTTTTTGAATACAAAACCAATATTCGTCAAAATGAAGTGATGAAAACGCGGGTGACCAACCTTACCGACGAGGAAATCGCCGCCCTTGCGGTCTATTTTTCAAGTCTGACACCACAGTGAATTTACAACGGGAGGAAATGAAATGACTCATTTTAACAGACGCCAATTCGGATTGTTGCTCGCTAGCGGCGTTGCAACTCTGGCTTTGCCTACCTATTTGCGTGCACAGGCAAAACCGAAAGTGGTTGTTATCGGCGGTGGTGCCGGGGGTGCCACAGCAGCGCGTTATATCGCCAAGGATTCCAAGGGTGACATTGACGTCACGTTGATTGACGCCTCAGAAATGTTCACGACCTGTTTTTTCTCCAATCTCTATCTGGGTGGCTACCGCGACTTCGCATCGATCACCCATGGGTATGATCGGCTTGAATCAAATTACGGTATCAAAAAAATTACCGATTATGCGACAGCGGTCGATCGTGCGGCAAAAACAGTTACATTGGCTGACGGCTCAACGGTGCCCTATGACCGGCTTGTTGTCTCGCCAGGCATCGACCTGATCTATGATTCGGTGGAAGGTTATTCCGAGGAAGCTGCGCAAATCGCTCCGCATGCCTGGAAAGCAGGTCCGCAAACGCAACTGCTCAAGGCCAAGCTCGACGCGGTCAAGGATGGCGAACAGATTGTCATGGTGACGCCGCCAAACCCCTTTCGTTGTCCGCCAGGACCCTATGAGCGGGCTTCAATGATGGCGCATCTGCTGAAGTCCAAGGGATATGCAAACAGCAAGATCATTATCATCGACCCGAAGGAAAAATTTTCGAAACAGGGCCTTTTTGAGGAGGGCTGGCAGAAATACTACCCCGGCATGATCGAGTGGTATGGACCGGATGTCCATGGTGGCATCAAGAGTGTCGATGCGGCGGCCGGAAGCGTCGAAACCGATCTTGATACATTCAAGGGCGTGTTGCTCAATGTCATTCCCAAGCAAAAAGCAGGGGTCATTGCGGCGCAGGCCGGTCTTACCAATGAAACCGGCTTTTGCCCGGTAGATGCATCAACGATGCGCTCGGAAAACGACGAAAACATCTTTGTCATTGGTGATGCCTCCATTGCCGGCGCTATGCCGAAGTCGGGCTTTTCAGCAAACAGTCAGGCAAAGGTGGCAGCCATGACGATACGCAGTGAATTGACCGGTTCAAAGGCATTTCCGGCAAAATATTCCAATACTTGCTGGAGCCTGATCGAAACCGATGATGGTGTGAAGGTTGGTGCGCAATATGCACCAAAGGATGGAATGATCGCTTCCACCAGCACGTTCATCAGTCAGACGGGTGAGGACGCAGCAGTCCGCAAGGCAACCTTTGAGGAATCGGAAGGTTGGTACAAGGGCATGACCGCCGACATGTTTGGATAGAACGGTTCACAATCAAATGGTTCCGTTTGAAGGTGATGAGATTTCGACATAGGCAAGCAAAAAAGAGCCGGCCCACTGGGCCGGCTCTTTTGTATTGTGCGAATTTCTAGCTGAATGCACCATGGCAATGTTTGTATTTTTTGCCGGAACCGCAGGGGCAGACTTCATTTCTGCCGACTTTGCCCCAGGTGGATGGATCGTTGGGGTCACGGTTTTCTGCAGCAACAACTCTTTGCTGAGCAGGGGCCAGAGCCACATTGCTGCCACCTGCCTGAGGCTCGAATTCATCCTCGCCGGTCGTGGCGTCCAGGTGATGGGCTTGCATTTCTTCCGGCATACCGGGCTCGGGTGCATCGGCGGCCTGTCGGACAAGCTCAACACGCATCAGTTGCGCGGTGACGGTTTCTCTGAGATGAATCAGCAGGCTCTGGAACAGTTCAAAGGCTTCTGCCTTGTATTCCTGCAGAGGATCGCGTTGTGCAAGACCGCGAAATCCGATGACGGATCGCAGGTGGTCAAGATTGACCAGGTGTTCACGCCACAGATGATCGAGTGTCTGCAGCACGACCGATTTTTCAACATAGGTCATGACTTCAGGACCAAATCGCTCGCTGCGATCAGCGGCCGCCTTCTGGGCAGCAGCAGTAAGCCTTTCGCGAATATCGTCCTCGGCAATACCTTCTTCAGCAACCCATTCGTCCACCGGCAGATCAAGGTTGAGAAACTCGGCGATGCCGGCTTTCAGCCCTGCGACGTTCCATTGTTCCGCATAGGCCTTTTCCGGGATGTGCGTTGTCACAAGCTGATCAACCACGTCCTGACGCATTTCTGCAGTTGTTTCGGAAATGTCCTCCGAATCCATCAACTCAAGGCGTTGCTCGAAGATAACCTTGCGCTGGTCATTCATCACATCGTCAAATTTGAGCAGGTTTTTGCGTATATCGAAGTTGCGCGCTTCAACCTTTTTCTGAGCCCGCTCAAGCGCCTTGTTGATCCACGGATGGACAATCGCTTCGCCTTCCTTGAGGCCCAGTTTTTTCAACATGCCATCCATCCGGTCCGAACCGAATATGCGCATAAGATCGTCTTGCAGCGAGAGATAGAATTTTGAGCGCCCCGGATCGCCCTGCCGTCCCGAGCGGCCGCGCAACTGATTGTCGATCCGTCGGCTCTCGTGTCGTTCTGTTGCAAGAACATACAGACCGCCACCAGCCAGGGCCTTGTCCTTGAGGACCTGCACATCGGCGCGGATCTGTTTTTCCTTTTCCGCGCGCTGGCTTTCATCCTCAATATCAGCCAATTCGCGTTCAATGCGCATATCCACATTGCCACCGAGCTGAATGTCCGTTCCGCGACCGGCCATATTGGTTGCGATCGTTATTGCCCCGGGCACACCTGCCTGGGAAACGATAAAGGCTTCCTGCTCGTGATAGCGGGCATTGAGAACCTGATAGCCTTCCACCCCGGCAACACGCAAACGTTCGGCAAGTTGTTCGGATTTTTCAATGGAGGTTGTTCCAACCAGCACGGGCTGATTGCGCTGGCGGGCCAGCTTGATCTCTTCGACAATGGCCACGAATTTTTCTTCTGCCGTGCGATAGACTTCATCGTCGTCATCTATGCGCTGGATCGGCAGATTGGTCGGCACTTCAATGACTTCAAGGCCATAAATATTGCCAAATTCCTCGGCTTCGGTCGATGCTGTACCGGTCATACCGGCCAGTTTGGTATACATGCGGAAATAATTCTGGAAGGTGATGGAGGCCAGGGTCTGGTTTTCCGGCTGAATGGTAACCCCTTCCTTGGCCTCAAGCGCCTGATGCTGGCCTTCGGAATAGCGACGTCCCTGCATCATGCGACCGGTAAATTCGTCAATGATGACGATCTCGTCATTTTGGACAATGTAGTCCTTGTCGCGGGCAAAAAGCTGATGCGCCTTGAGCGCATTGTTCACATGATGGACAATGGAGACGTTTTCGACATCATAGAGCGATTCACCCTTGAGCAGATCGGCTTCCTTCAGCATGTTCTCGAGTTTTTCGGTGCCTTCTTCGGTAAAGGTCGCTGAACGCTGCTTTTCATCAATCTCGTAGTCGCGCGCTTCAAGCAGCGGAATAAAGGCATTAATCGTGTTGTAGAGATCCGAGCGGTCGTCAAGAGGACCGGAAATGATAAGCGGTGTCCGTGCCTCATCAACAAGAATTGAATCCACTTCATCGACGATCGCATAGTTGTGACCGCGCTGAACCATCTGGCCGCGCTCGTATTTCATATTATCGCGCAGGTAATCAAAGCCCAACTCATTGTTGGTGGCATAGACAATGTCACAGGCATAGGCTGCGCGACGTTCGTCATCATCCATGCCATGAATGATGGTCGCCGTTGTAAGCCCCAGAAAGCCATAAATCTGGGCCATCCATTCGGCGTCACGTTTGGCCAGATAGTCATTGACCGTCACCACGTGAACGCCCTTGCCGGTCAGGGCATTGAGATAGACGGGCAGGGTTGCCACAAGGGTCTTTCCCTCGCCGGTCTTCATCTCGGAAATGGCGTTTTCATGCAGAATCATGCCACCGATAAGCTGTACGTCGAAGGGTCGCAATCCGATGACCCGGTGTGCTGCCTCGCGCACTGTGGCAAAGGCCGGGACAAGCAGGTCGTCCAGCTTTGTCCCACTGGCGAGCTGGCTGCGGAACTGGTCGGTGCGTGCGATCAGCTGCTCATCCGACAGGCCTTTCATTTCGGCTTCCAGGGCGTTTATTGCCTCAACGCGGGGGCGGTAGGAGCGTATTTGGCGCTCATTTGAAGAACCAAACAATTTGCGGGCTATTCCGCCGAAGCTGACCATCTATATGGTCCTTTCATGATGAATGGGCGAGAATCAAAACTACAGATCGGGCCGCCTGTGTGGCCCGACAGTGCCGTTTTGAAACTGATCCGCCCGAAACTGATCTGGACGTGAGATTGCGTGACAGATAAGAGGGGGTGTGTAGGATGTCAACGTTGCTGTGGTGGTGCTGGCGTTTGCTTGAAGCGAACGGCAGTCTGATTCTGGCCAATTCCGGCCGATTCGGCCTCATTGCGGGTTGTGGCCGGGCGGAAATCGGCTATTGATGGAACAAAGTGGCATTTGGCCGCATAAACGAAAGAGGTTTGTCGATCATGCAAGTTAATGTGCCACTGCGTGCAGGAATATTGGTTATGGCTCTTGGTCTGAGTTTTGCGGCGTTTGCCCAGGAACAGACGGATGGTGCCCCGGAACAGATGGATAAGATCATTGCAACGATTGGCGACAAGACTGTCTACCAGTCGGAGTTGACATTTGCAGAGTCCGATCTTGATCCGCAATTCGCACAACTGCCTCCTGAACAGCGCACAGCTGCCGCTCTTTCGGCCTTGCTTGATATCAAGCTCATGGCACAGCAGGCGGAAAAGGCAGGACTGGGCAAGGATGAATTGTTCCAGCGGCGCGTTGAATTTCTCAAGGACCGGGCACTTCACAATGAATATTTCAAGGCAAAAGTAATCGACAGCATTTCCGATGAAAAAGTCAAGGCTCGCTATGACAAGGAAGTTGCCGCGACTGTGCCGGAGCAGGAAGTCAAAGCCCGTCATATTCTGGTCGACAGTCTGGAACAGGCCAAGGCCATTGTCGAAGATCTGAATGCCGGCCAGGATTTTGTCGAACTTGCCAAGGAAAAGTCGACCGGCCCCAGCGGGCCTCAGGGAGGTGACCTTGGTTACTTTACCAAGGGCCGCATGGTTCCGGAATTTGAAGAGGCCGCTTTTGCTCTGGAATCGGGCTCCTATACGAAGGAACCGATAAAGACCCAATTTGGCTGGCATATCATCAAGGTCGAGGACAAACGCGATACACCGCCGCCGCCGTTTGAAAAGGTCATGGACCAGATCAGCAGAGTTCTGCTTCAGGAAGAATATCTTGCTTTGTTGCAGGAGGCTCGGGCCACCATTGAAGTGGATGTGAAGGACGAGAATCTGAAAAAACTTCTGGATTCAGTCAAGCCACAGGGCAACAAGTAGCGCGCGCCGAACGGGCTTGCTCTGCATCTAACCGACCGAAGAGATATCGGCAAAACAGTGTTATCAATATCATGACAAAAACCATATCTCCGTTGGCTCCCACGAGCTTTGCCGAACTACCGGGTCTGGAAGGTGTTCGCATTGCAACGGCCGCTGCCGGGATCAAACATGCTGATCGAACCGACCTTTTGCTTCTGGTGTTTGATAAAGCGGCTGTTGCGGCGGGTGTATTCACCCAGTCCCTTTGTCCGTCAGCCCCGGTCGATTTTTGCAGGGCCAATCTGGCCGGCGGCAGGGCACGGGCATTGGTGGTCAATTCCGGCAATGCCAATGCCTTTACCGGGAAGAAGGGCAGCGATGCTGCCCGTCTGACTGCCGAAATGGCCGCGCAGGCAGCAAATTGTGATATGGGAGAGGTTTTTCTGGCCTCTACCGGTGTCATCGGTGAACCGTTGAATGCCGGCAAGTTTGCCGGTGCATTGGCAGGCATGGCCAAAGAAGCCCTACAGGATCGCTGGATGGAAGCTGCCAGGGCGATCATGACCACCGACACCTATCCAAAGGTTGCAACGCGCGCTGTCGATATCGCCGGGACCGAAGTGCGGATCAATGGAATTGCCAAGGGTGCAGGCATGATCGCGCCCGATATGGCAACCATGTTGTCGTTCATTGTGACGGACGCTGATATCAGCCGTGATGTGCTGCAGACACTGCTTCATGAAGGCGTGGAAAACAGCTTCAACGCCATCACCGTGGACAGCGACACCTCGACCTCGGATACATTGATGATGTTTGCCACTGGCGGTGCGGCAACGCGCGGTGCGCCTGCAATAAGCGATAGGGCCGACGAGCGTATTGGCGCATTCAAAACAGCGTTGTTTGACTTGATGAAAGACCTTGCCCATCAGATCGTTCGTGATGGCGAGGGGGCGCGAAAGATGGTGGAAATCACCGTGACTGGTGCCGCCAGCAACAAGGCCGCAAAGATCATTGCCCTTTCAATCGCCAATTCGCCCCTGGTCAAAACAGCCATTGCCGGTGAGGACGCCAATTGGGGCCGTGTTGTCATGGCCGTTGGCAAGGCCGGGCAGGAAGCCATTCGTGACAAATTGCAGATCTGGTTCGGGGGCATACGTGTTGCCTTGAACGGCGAAAGAGATCCCGATTACAGCGAGGCTGCTGCTGCATCGGTCATGAAAGAGCCCAAGATTGATGTTCTGGTGGATGTTGGTGTGGGCAACGGTAAAGCCACGGTCTGGACCTGTGATCTGACCAAGGAATATGTGGCGATCAATGGCGATTATCGCAGCTGAAGCCGCTGTTTCATGCGCTGTGATGCCCCAGATTTTATGCGTCATGACGCAATATTTGACCAACTGAAAACCGGAAAATTTAATGCTGGAACTAGCCCGTGTTCGTCGATTGGAAGCTGTTGGATTCAGGGCATGGCCAGCGGCCTCCATCCAGTACGATGGCAGCTGGCAGATTCGGCTGACCGCCGGACATCCGTCAAAAAGACTGAATTCGGTCAATCCACTGGATCCATCCGACCACCGGGACATAGAACAGAGGGTGGAGCGCGCTGCGCAGCGTTTTCGGGCCTATGGGCGGCCTCTGGTCTTCCGGCAGTCGCCTTTGGCGCCGCCGCAACTCGACGCATTTTTTGATGCCCAGGGATGGCGGCGGTTTGACGAAACGCGGGTCATGATGGCCGACATCAGCCACATGAATCTGGATGATGTTCTCGATCACCTGCCCATCCGAGAAATGGGCCGCTATGTGGATGCATCCATCAAGGTTCACAAACGTGACCCTTCGCTCAAGCCGGGATTGACGGAGGTGCTGAGTTCCATTCGCCCTGCCAGCGGTTTTTTTGTCATTGAAGAGCCCGATATTGGCGCGGTTGCAACGGCCCTATGTGTTCACGACAATGATATGGCGGGTATTTTTGAACTTGCCACCCGCGCCGACAGGCGCAGCAGAGGCCATGGTCGCGAGGTTGTCATGACGGCATTGCGGTGGGCCCGCATGAGAGGTGCAGAAAAGGCATGGCTGCAGGTTGAAACCGACAACCACCCGGCCGTTGGCCTTTATGAAAGCCTCGGTTTCAGCGAGGTCTATCGCTATGACTACCGGCAGGCCCCGGATCAATCAAAAGCCGAGTTCAAACAGGAGTCTACAGATGGGTGACAAGAAAGTCGTTCTTGTTTCTGCCTGTGCACTGGTCGATGCAGACCGGCGCATCCTTATTGCACAGCGTCCGGAAGGCAAGTCGATGGCGGGACTATGGGAATTTCCCGGTGGCAAGGTCGAAGCCGGAGAAACACCGGAAGAGGCCATCATACGCGAGTTGCAAGAGGAACTGGGGATTATCACCCAGGTTGCCTGCCTTGCACCGCTGACCTTTGCCAGCCATGCCTATGAGACATTTCACCTGTTGATGCCGCTCTTTATCTGCCGCAGATATCAAGGCGTAGCGCAGCCGCTGGAAGGGCAGACATTGAAATGGGTACACCCGCGAAAACTTCGCGATTACCCCATGCCGCCTGCCGATGAGCCGTTGATTCCCTATCTGATCGATCTTGTTTGAAACAATGTTAATCAAACATTTAACATAATGACGGATACTCAGGTCGTAACTGTATTGTGTCCGGAGTTCCGATTATGAGCGATGATGATTTTTGGTCCTCTGTCTATTCGGGTGAGTCCGAGGCGGACAGACCTGCGGGATTCAGTGCCATACGCATCGCATTATTGTTTGGCACTGCTGTCATTGCGCTGGCATTTACGCTTCCTCCGATGATCGAATTGACCACTGATGACTGGAAATTGACAGCTTCCGACCCGGGTATAGATTACATGACCACCGCAACGGTACGCAAAAACAGACAATACAGGTTGCAGCGCAGCGTACTTCTCAATTCGGTCGATTCCGTATGCATTATTCACGCTGACGGTGGTCGTTCAGGCGACTGTTGAACTTGCCTGGCGCGCAGCCCGCACCGCGATATATACAATGCAACCAATGGTATTAGCGGTGTGTTAGATTATTGTTCGTAACATAGATGCTCGCAGATATGCTTGGCGCGATGCGGGAATCGGCATTCGCCGCCATGATTATTTTCAAGGTGCGAAGCAGCTATGTTGAAACCTTTCAAGAAACTTACATTTTCAGTGAGCGGGTCAACCGCTATCGAATACACATTGATCGCCGCATTGATGTCCATTGTTATCATTGGGGGCGTGACGTCGCTTGCCGGGAGCATGGAAAACATGTTTGGTCTGATCAGCGGTGATTTTCAGACTGCCGCCAAACAAGGCACTCGATAGCAAGCTGGCGGGCCTTTTCAACCAGCCACCCGCATCGGCGGTTATTTCTCACCATTTGGGCGAGAACCGCTGCAGACCTATAGTTTTCGTTCTTTTGTACCCAGCGCCTGAGCAAGACTGACTTTTGCCGAGCCTGGAGAAAGTGGTTTCTGCTGGCTTTCGTGCGGTTTCCATCCTGAGAGATAGACCATGCGGAAGCTTGCCCGGACGCGACCATCCGCATCGGCGTATCGTTCTGCATAAATTTCCGCGGCCCGTGCAAAAAACCGACGGCCGGGTGGTATGCGACTGCGGCCATCCAGAGGGTTGGCCATGCCCATATGTCTGAGATCCTGCATCAGGGCGAACATGTTGTCGTAGCGAACAGTGTAGGTCTCGGCATCGACCACGGGCAGCGCAAAACCGGCGCGCTGCAGCAGGGCGCCGCAATCGCGAACATCGGCAAAGGGCATGACCCGCGGGCTGACACCACCGATCAGCTCTGCCTCGGCACTTAGCAGCGCATCGCGAAGTTCGGATAATGTACCGCTCCCTGGCAGGGCCGCCAGGAACAATCCGTCGGGCCGCAAGGCATTTTTGATCTGGAAAAGCAGGCCCGGCAGGTCATTGACCAGATGCAGCGAAAGCGCAGAGACGACAAGCGCCAGGCTTTCGTTAGCCACTGGTAATGATTCCATATCCGAGACGATGGAAAGACCATCAGGCAGATCGGGTGTCAAAAGCAGCGGGTGCTGTTCAAGGCGAAAAACCTGCTGAACCTTGCCGCTGGCCTGCAGCAGATCGGCCATTCTGGAGCTGTGGGTGTGGAGGGTGATGGCCCTGTCGAAACTGCGTTCGACGGCGGCAAGCCGGTCCGCAAGCTCGTCGGTTACGATGTTCAGCAGAAAATCAGCATTTGCAGGTGCCTGTGCCAATGCTCTCAGCCGGTGGCGCATCACCAGATCGGGATCGAAGAGCCTTTGGATGTCCATTGCGGTTGCCTGTCAAAATTGTATTGTTCCTGGATGACCCTCAGTGCCTTCAATTCAGCGGTTTTGTCAATCGGAAGCACAATGCAGCACGCCCTGCGGCAAGCAGGCGACCTCGTCTATCCACCCGTCTGCCTCAGCTGCAGCGTTCGCACTGGTAGCCATGGCGGTATGTGTGCTGATTGCTGGAGCCGGTTGCGCCCCGTCGAAAAACCCTGGTGTGATGTGCTGGGCACCCCTTTTTCCTTTGATTTGGGAGAGGCCATTCTATCCGCCGAGGCCATTGCAGATCCCCCACCCTTCTCCAAAGCCAGATCAGCTGTGCTCTATGATGATCTGGCCAAGGCAATGGTCCATCGATTGAAATACAAGGATCGAACCGATCTGGCCATGACAATGGCACGCTGGATGGCGCGCGCGGGTTCCGAGCTGCTGAGCGAGACGCAGGCTATTGTTCCGGTTCCATTGCACAGACGGCGCCTCGTCACGCGCCATTACAACCAGTCAGCCGAACTTTCCCGGGCGCTTGCCAGGCACGCCGGGCTGCCGCATCTGCCTGCATCCCTGTTTCGACGCAAAGCGACGCGCCAGCAGGTTGGCCTGGGGGCAAGGGCGCGTATCGAAAATGTAAACGGAGCCTTTGTTGTTCCCGAGAACAAATGTGCCGGGATTGAGGGAAAAGTGATACTTCTGATTGATGATGTCTATACCACGGGTGCAACGGTAAAATCTGCATCAAAGGCACTGTTGAAAGCGGGTGCCGGTGATGTTCTGGTGCTTACTTTTGCAAGGGTTGTACCCGCAGGCCTATAAACACTATATGTGTTTGCCGATGGGCGTCGGAGCGCTTTTGAAAATGTGGAAGTGGATTTTCCGTTATCAGGCGCTTGGATACAGATTCAGTAACGATCATCGGTATAATGGAGCGGTGATTTGTTCACAATATTCGAGTGTGGAGAATGAGATGGCTGAAGTTGTCATATATACGCGTAATTTTTGTGGGTTCTGCACAGCTGCCAAGAGATTGCTTGATAGCAAAGGTGTTTCCTACACAGAACATGATGCTTCCTTTTCCAATGAACTGCGCAAGGAAATGATCCAGCGCGCCCATGGAAAGGCGACATTCCCCCAAATTTTTGTCGGCAAACGCCATGTAGGCGGCTGTGACGAACTGCATGAACTCGAGCGCCGCGGGAAATTGGACGACCTGCTGCGTTCGGCAGCCTGAAGGTGAAGACGTGAACGCAGAGAAATTTTGCGCAGCTGCCATACAGATGCGATCGGGAATGGATCCGATGCGCAATGCGATTGCCATGGCCGAGCAGGTGAAAGAAGCCGTGTCAAAGGGTGCGCACTATGTGCAAACCCCGGAAATGACCGGGGCGCTGGTCCGTGATCGGGCGACGTTGCGGGCCATTATTTGCAGTGAAGCAGCTGATCCGATTGTCCGGTCGGCTGCTCAACTGGCTGCGTCGCATGGCATTTTTCTCCATATCGGATCGACAGCAATCGCCCTGGAGAATGGCAAGGTCGCCAACCGTTGTCTGCTGTTTGCGCCGGATGGAAAGATCGTGGCGCGTTACGACAAGATTCATATGTTCGATGTGGATCTCGACAATGGCGAAAGCTGGCGTGAAAGTGCGACCTATGAAGCAGGCAGCCGTGCCGTGGTGCAGGAATTGCCTTTTGCCAGACTTGGCCTTGGCATCTGTTACGATGTGCGCTTCCCGGCGCTTTTTCAGACCCAGGCCCTGGCTGGGGCTGATGTGCTGACTGCGCCGGCGGCCTTTACACGGCAGACAGGAAAAGCACATTGGCACATATTGCAGCGCGCCCGGGCGATTGAAAACGGCGCATTCGTCATCTCTGCGGCACAGGGGGGCACCCATGAGGATGGGCGCGAGACTTTTGGTCATTCGATCATTGTTGACCCCTGGGGCAATATCCTTGCAGAAGCAGATCATGATGAGCCGGCTGTGATCGTGGCCGAGATCATCCGGGAAGACAGTCGGCGGGCACGCAGAAAGATACCCAATCTGCTTAATCGCAGGGCGTTCCAGCTTGATGGTTCAAGCGAAGCCGACGGCATCAAGGTGCAATTGTCGGGCAGGGCAGAGGCATGATAAAATTCAACCTGCGCTGTGATGCGAATCATACTTTCGAAGTGTGGTTTTCAGGCAGTTCCGATTTCGAGGCGCAGAAGGACCGGGGGCTGGTCAGTTGCCCGGTTTGCGAATCCGTCGTAGTGGAAAAAGCGCTGATGACACCTTCGGTATCGACCTCACGGAAAAAAGATGCCTCGATGCAGCTTGCGATGAACAACGCACAGAAGTCGGCCATGAGCGAGTTGCGCAAGGCGGTCAAATCGATTCGGGAAAATTCCGAGGATGTCGGTGAACGTTTTCCCGAGGAAGCGCGCAAGATCCACTATGGTGAAAGCAAGGAACGCGGCATCATAGGTCAGGCAAAGCCCGACGAAGTAAAGGCACTGATTGACGAGGGTGTGGGCATTGCCCCCTTGCCGGATCTGCCGGACGAAAAGAACTGACGACCTGGCTTTAATCAGACGCTTTTCGGCCTATTTCGGGCGTGCTGCAACGAGCATGTAATTGACGTCCATGTCCCTTGAAAGCGCCCACCGATCCGTCAGCGGGGTATAGAATACGCCGGTCGTCTCAATCGTTTCGAGGCCGGCTCTTTTCAACGGTTCCTGAATTTCTTCAGGCCGCACCAGCTTGTCGTATTGATGCGTCCCGCGTGGCAGCCAGCGCAGCACATATTCGGCACCAACGATTGCCAGTGCCAGAGCCTTGAATGTCCGGTTGATTGTTGCGACGAACATCAGGCCGCCGGGTTTGACCATCTGCGCACAGGAAGACAGAAACAGATCAACGTCGGCAACATGTTCGACAACTTCCATGTTGAGAACAATGTCGAACAGTTCGCCGTTTGCCGCCAGTGTTTCCGCAGGCACAGCTCGATAGTCAATGTCGATGCCGCTTTGCGCGGCGTGGATCCTGGCAATTTCAATATTGGTCTCGGAAGCATCTGCTCCAATGACCTCGGCACCCATCCGCGCCATGGGCTCACACAACAGGCCACCGCCGCAGCCGATATCAAGGACCCGCAGTCCCTTCATTGGCTGGTGTGATTTTGGATCGCCGCCGAAATGTGCGGTTACCTGATCACGGATATAGGCCAGCCGAACCGGATTGAATTTGTGCAGGGGGCGGAATTTTCCGGTTGGATCCCACCATTCGGATGCCATGGCGGAAAATCGATCGACTTCTGCCTGGTCAATGGTTGAGGTGGCGGCGTCGCTCATATTCGTCTCCTGCACGTTGCTCACTACCAAGTCGGACGAAGCCCACCGAATGTCAAGGGCGGCTAACGTTCAGAATTTGCATGGTGAGCTGCCATTTGATGGGCTGTTGATGGTTTTTCCGCTGCAGCCGTGAACGGTGCTCCTTGCAGCCTTGACGCTTTTTGGGTATGAGATCGGCAAGACCGCTCCGGAAGAAGGGCGGTTTTCTTTATTTCAGCTGTTTTACTGGGAGTTCCGGTCTCACCGATGGCCCGTATAGTCATGAAATTCGGCGGCACATCAGTTGCCGACCTCGATCGCATTCGCAATGTCGCACGGCATGTCAAACGCGAAGTTGATTCCGGGCACGAGGTTGCTGTCGTCGTGTCGGCAATGGCGGGCCGCACCAATGAGCTTGTGGGCTGGACCCGTGAAGCGTCCGCATTGCATGATGCACGCGAATATGATGTCGTTGTGTCGTCGGGAGAGCAGGTCACTTCGGGCCTTCTGGCCATTACCTTGCAGTCGATGGGGATCAATGCGCGTTCCTGGCAGGGTTGGCAGATACCGATCCATACTGACAATGCGCATGGTGCTGCGCGCATTCTTGATATAGACGGGAGCGAATTGATACGCCGCTTCGGCGAAGGTCAGGTGGCGGTGATTGCGGGTTTTCAGGGTATCGGCCCGGATAACAGGGTTGCCACGCTTGGGCGCGGTGGTTCCGATACGAGTGCGGTGGCAGTCGCGGCCGGTATAAAGGCAGACCGTTGTGATATCTACACCGATGTGGACGGAGTCTATACGACGGACCCAAGGGTTGTGCCGGCAGCTCGGCGATTGAAGAAAATCGCTTTTGAAGAAATGCTGGAAATGGCGTCGCTGGGTGCCAAGGTTTTGCAGGTGCGTTCAGTTGAGCTGGCCATGGTGCACAAGGTTCGTACCTTCGTGCGTTCCAGTTTTTCGGAACCGGACGGGCCGGGAATGGATGATTTTGAAAATCCACCCGGTACATTGATTTGTGATGAGGAAGAAATCGTGGAACAGGAAGTCGTAACAGGCATTGCCTATGCCAAGGATGAGGCACAGATTTCCCTGCGTCGGCTGGCCGACCGCCCCGGCGTATCTGCCGCCATTTTCGGGCCGCTTGCAAAGGCGCATGTCAATGTTGACATGATTGTGCAGAATATTTCAGAAGACGGCACGTCCACCGACATGACGTTCACTGTGCCCTCCAGCGACATGCAGAAATCCCTGAGCGTGCTGGATGAGGCACGCGAATCCATTGGCTTTGATGTGGTGCAAAGTGAACCGGGCCTGGTAAAGGTTTCGGTTATCGGCATCGGCATGCGCAGTCACGCAGGTGTGGCGGCAACGGCATTTCAGGCGCTGGCGGAAAAGGGCATCAACATCAAGGCGATCACCACTTCGGAAATCAAGATTTCCATTCTGATTGACGGACCCTATGCAGAACTGGCTGTTCGCACTTTGCATTCCGTCTACGGTCTCGATAAGACTTGAGTCAGACGGCTTATCGCGATTGCTGACAATCGTTGCCGGGGCAAACAAACGAGGAGCGTAAGCGCGATGAGAGACCCTTCGGCTGGTCCCCGCGTCCTGCTGAGACGGCTGCGCGAACTCATGGCGGAGCCGCTTGAACCGCAGGACCGCCTGGACCGTATCGTGCGCCAAATCGCGCAAAACATGGTTGCGGAAGTCTGCTCCTTTTATGTTTTGCGGGCCGATGGTGTGCTGGAACTCTATGCGACTGAAGGGTTGAATCCGGGCGCTGTCCATCTGGCACAGCTGAAGATGGGACAGGGGCTTGTTGGTACGATCGCTGCCGGTGCAAGCTCGCTGAATCTTTCGGACGCCCAATCGCATCCCGCCTTTACCTATTTGCCGGAAACAGGCGAGGAGGTCTACCGCTCGTTTCTTGGCGTGCCTATCCTGCGTGCGGGTCGGACACTTGGCGTTCTGGTCATCCAGAACAAGGCCATGCGCAATTACCGGGAAGAAGAGCTCGAGGCGCTGGAAACCATCGCCATGGTGCTGGCCGAAATGATTGCGACTGGCGACCTCAAAAAGGTCACCCGTCCGGGTCTTGAACTTGACTTGAGCCGTCCGGTTACCATTGACGGATCTGCCTATAGTGACGGGATCGGGCTGGGTCATGCGGTTTTGCATGAACCGCGGATCGTCGTTACCGAACTGCTCAATGACGATAGTGACGCCGAACTTGTCCGCCTCGAGGATGCGATAGGCTCTTTGCGTCTTTCCATCGACGACATGCTGTCGCGTCGCGACATGTCAATGGAAGGCGAACACCGTGCCGTGCTGGAAGCCTATCGCATGTTTGCCCACGATCGTGGTTGGGTGCGCAAGCTTGAAGAGGCCATTGCCAATGGTCTGACTGCGGAAGCGGCTGTTGAAAAGGTGCAAAGCGACATGCGCGCCCGCATGATCCACATGACGGATCCCTATCTGCGCGAGCGTCTGCACGATTTTGATGATTTGGCCAATCGTCTGCTGCGGCAATTGACCGGCTTCACCGCCAAGGCGCATCACGAGGATTTTCCTGATTCGGCGATCATCGTTGCGCGCGCCATGGGTGCGGCCGACCTTCTTGATTACACACGATCCAAGATCAGGGGACTTGTGCTCGAAGAAGGATCGGTCACCAGCCATGTGGTGATTGTTGCCCGGGCCATGGGCATTGCAGTGGTCGGTCAGGCCACGGGCATTGCCTCGCTGACTGAAAACGGTGACCCGATCATTATCGATGGCGATGATGGCAAGGTTCACCTGCGGCCGGTGGCCGATCTTGAGCGTGCCTATGCGGAAAAAGTCCGGTTCAGCGCCAGAAGGCAGGAACAATACAGGGCACTGCGTTCGGTCGAGCCCATCAGTCGCGACGGCGTCAATATTGCACTGCAAATGAATGCCGGTCTGCTGGTTGATTTGCCTCAGTTGAAGGAATCGGGCGCCAGCGGTGTTGGCCTGTTTCGCACCGAATTGCAGTTCATGATCGCGTCTACCATGCCCAAGGTGGATGAGCAGGAACGGTTTTACCGCAATGTCATCCGGCAGGCAGAAGGCAAGCCGGTTACATTTCGTGCGCTCGATATCGGTGGCGACAAGGTCGTTCCCTATTTCCGGGCTGCAAACGAGGAAAACCCCGCTTTGGGCTGGAGGGCGATGCGCCTTGCGCTCGATCGTCCGGGCATCCTGAGAATGCAATTGCGGGCGCTTCTGCGGGCAACGGCCGGGCAGCAGCTCAAGCTGATGTTCCCGATGGTGACGGAGATCAGCGAGTTCCGTCAGGTGCGTGCGCTTCTCAACAAGGAAGTCGGCCATCTGTCGCGGTTCGGTTATGACCTGCCGCGCAAGGTCGAAGTCGGCGCGATGCTGGAGGTTCCCAGCCTGATGTGGCAGCTTGATGAACTGATGGAGGAAGCAGATTTTGTTTCCGTGGGTTCAAATGACCTGTTCCAGTTCACCATGGCAGCCGATCGCGGCAATGCGCGCGTCAGCAACCGGTTTGACCCGCTGGGGCGGACATTCCTGCGGGTGCTTAGACAGATTGCCGTTGCGGCTGACGCCTGGAACACGCCTTTGACATTGTGCGGCGAACTGGCCGGTCGCAGCCTGTCGGCGATGGCGCTGATTGGGCTTGGCTATCGTTCCATTTCGATGTCACCGGCGGCAATCGGACCGGTCAAATCGATGTTGCTTGCGCTGGATGTGAAAGAACTGGAAGACCTGTTGCTGCCCGCTCTTGATGAAAACGATCCGCAATATACGATTCGTAAACTTCTTGCCGATTTTGCTGATACAAACGGCATTCCGCTTTGATCATGCCGGGGTTAGTAAATGGCGAAACTACCATTTGAAAAAATGCGCGAACTCGATCGCCGCTTCGATGAAATCGAGGCACGGATGGCGCAGGGCCCCGAATCCGATGTCTATGTCAAACTGGCCTCGGAATATTCCGAACTGGAGCCCATCGTTGCGGCAATTCGCAACCATGCAAAAACCGTCAGCGAGATTGCTGATCTGGAGTCGCTTCTCGATGACAGCGAAACCGATCGTGAGATGCAGGCCCTTGCAGCGCTGGAGCTGACGGAGCTGGAGGAGCGGCAAGCCAAACTTGAACATGACATGCAGCTGATGCTTTTGCCGAAGGATGCTGCCGATGACAAAAGCGCCATTCTGGAGATCAGAGCAGGGACGGGTGGATCGGAAGCCGCACTTTTTGCCGGCGATCTCTTTCGTATGTATGAACGCTATGCCGCAGCTCATGGCTGGAAGGTCGAGGTGATGAGCGCCAGCGAAGGTGACGTCGGCGGGTTCAAGGAAATCATTGCCGGAATCACCGGAAAGGGTGTTTTTGCCCTGCTGAAGTTCGAATCGGGCGTGCATCGGGTGCAACGGGTTCCCGAAACCGAATCAGGCGGCCGCATTCACACCTCGGCAGCAACGGTTGCCGTTCTTCCGGAAGCCGAGGATATCGATGTTGAAATTCGTAGCGAGGATATCCGCATCGATACGATGCGCGCGTCAGGTGCCGGTGGGCAGCATGTCAATACGACGGATTCAGCTGTTCGCCTCACACATATTCCGTCCGGTATCGTGGTCATGCAGGCGGAAAAATCCCAACACCAGAACCGGGCCCGGGCCATGCAGATCCTGCGCGCCCGGCTGTTTGATCTCGAACGACAGAAGGCAGATGACGCACGTTCGGAAAACCGCAAAAGCCAGGTTGGTTCGGGGGATCGCTCCGAGCGGATACGTACCTATAATTTTCCGCAGGGACGGGTGACCGATCATCGTATCAATCTGACACTTTACAAGCTCGACCGCATGATGATGGGTGAGATAGACGAGGTGGTGGATGCGCTCATTTCCGACCATCAGGCCGGCCTGCTGGCTACGCTTGGCGAAACCTCGGGCAGTTGAACGCGCACCCGGTAAATCCCATGGGACAAACGATAGCCAGTCTGCTTGCCGATCTGCGCAGTCGGTTTGATGCGTCACAGGTGGCACAGCCGGAGACGGATGCGCGGCTGCTCGTTTGCGAGCTTATGGGTATCAGCCTGACGGATCTGATTCTTGGCGGCGAGAGGATCGTTGACGACGGGGATGCCAAACGCATTCTGGCAGCGGCACACAGGCGCTGTCTTGGCGAACCCGTTCACAGAATTCTGGGCCATCGCTGGTTCTATGGTATCGATCTGCATCTTTCTCCCGCCACATTGGAACCGAGGCCCGATACGGAAACGCTGGTAGAGGCGGCTTTGCCGCTTGCCAAAAAGGTTGTCGGGAAAAAGCCAATCTGCAATATCCTCGACCTTGGTACCGGCAGCGGCGCGATCGCGCTTGCGATTCTTGCCGAAATTCAGGATGCAGTTGCAATTGTGTCGGATATTTCCGGTGATGCGCTGGATGCCGCGCAGCAAAATGCGCAGATGAACGGATTGCAGGACCGGATCTCAACCTGTCGGAGCAACTGGTTCGAGGCGATAGACGGAAGCTTCGATCTGATTGTTTCAAACCCGCCCTATATCCGTTCTGCTGACATTGCTGCTCTTTCCAGGGAAGTCAAAGAGTATGATCCGCTCCTTGCTCTGGATGGTGGGGCTGATGGTCTGGATGCCTACCGGGCGATTGCCGAAGGCGCAGGGCGGCATCTGGCTGATGGTGGATCAGTCCTGTTGGAAACCGGTTTCGATCAGCATGAAGATGTCATCGAAATATTTCGTGGCGCCTCATTTTCATGCCTATCGCGCATGAAGGATCTTGGCGGCAATGATCGTGTTCTGGTTTTTTGCAGGACAGCTTGATAAACGCCATGCCACCAGAGCTTTAGCAGGTGTGCGTGATTTCCAGCTTTCCGGCATCAAACAGCTTTTAAAACGCACTCTGCGTTTGGCGCGCAAAGCCTTGTTTGGGCAAGAAATTTTCTGTGTTTTGGGCACAAAACAGATTCGTGAAGAAAAAGCTTGGAATTGTTGGCAAAGCAGGCTAATTTCCGAAGTGTGCTGATTACATGGTCATCAAAAAGAATTCGATCCCTAGCGGGTTGAAAAGTTTTTGCTCAGGCGATCACAATTTGACCATCAGCAATAGAATCTGCCCTTGTATGAATGTGAAGCGGAAAGAGCGCAAGCGCATATCCTTATGCGGCCTGCATGTTGACAGCCGAATCGATATCTGGTGCAGAACAAACAATCCGATAACAGGAATATTTCAAGTGAGTGACGTATGAGGTCTGGACAGCAGAATAAGCGCGGTCGCGGTCGCAGCAGCAATAATAGCAGCAACAATAGCAATAATGGCAGAAAAGGCGGTAATCCGCTTTCGCGCACCTATGACAGCAATGGTCCCGATGTCAAAATCCGCGGCACTGCTCAGCATATTGCCGACAAATATGCCACCATGGCCCGTGATTCCAATGGTTCCGGCGATCCCGTCATGGCTGAAAACTACCTTCAGCACGCTGAACATTACTATCGCATCATTGCCACTGCGCAGGCGCAGATACAGGAGCGGTTTCAGCGTGAAGAGCGTGAAAACCCGGAACGCGAGCGCGAACAGCAGCCTGACGATAATACCAATACGGCGGCCCAAGGTTCTGAAAACAAGCCTGTTGAAAATGTGATGGATGGCTCCGGGCCGCAGCCCGTTATTGATGGAACGCCAGCCGAAATCTCCATGGAAGAAGAAGGTGCTGAACAGCCAGCGCGCCGTTCTCCTGTTCGTCGTCGTGCCCAGGCACGGCCGCGCCGTCCCAGGGCTACGAGTCCTGAGCAGACGGAGGGTGGTGCCGCCGAAAGCGAAGGCAACGTTGCAAAGAGCGAAGGAGCCGTTGAAAGCAAAGCCGCTCCGGTTCGCGAAACGCGCAAGCGTAAAAGCCAAGGGCAGGATCATCCTGCAGAAGTGGCTGTCGTCGCACCCGAAGTTTGAATTCCATCGACTGAGGCCGCCCCTGATACACTTTTGGCAGGCCTTCATTTGTATAGAATCCATTTGGTTGAAAGCGCTCGGCTTGCCGGGCGCTTTTGCATGTGAGCTGTTTTATCGCACCCAAACTTCTTTTGAATGGCCATCGGCAGGCTTGAATATGTCACGGTGCCATACCCATATTCAGATCAACAGGGGCCTGCCGATTTCGGGGGCTCTTCCGGACTTGATGTTCTGTGCCGTGCGCGGGTGGAACATGAACAGGAGAGATGATCTATGAATATGGAAAAATATAGCGAAAGGGTGCGTGGCTTTCTTCAGTCAGCGCAGACCTATGCACTTGCCGAAGGCCATCAGCAGTTCACGGCCGAACACATGCTCAAAGTGTTGCTTGATGATCCTGAAGGGATGGCCGCATCGCTGATAGAGCGGGCCGGTGGCCGTGCGGCAGATGCCCGTTTGGGTGTGAATGCCGCACTTGGAAAGTTGCCCAAGGTCACGGGTGGCAATGGCCAGATTTACTTGGCCCAACCGCTGGCCAAGGTGTTTTCAACCGCCGAGGAAATTGCCAAGAAAGCCGGCGACAGTTTCGTGACCGTTGAACGGCTTCTGCTGGCTTTGACAATCGAAAAATCCGCTGATACGGCCAAAATTCTTGAAAAGGCCGGTGTGAGCGCAGCAGGCCTCAATCAAGCCATCAATGAGATTCGCAAAGGGCGCACAGCCGATTCTGCCAGTGCCGAGGAAGGCTATGATGCGCTGAAGAAATATGCGCGTGACCTGACCGCTGAAGCGCGCGAGGGCAAGCTTGATCCGGTTATCGGTCGTGACGACGAAATAAGACGCACCATGCAGGTTCTGTCGCGGCGCACCAAAAACAATCCGGTTCTCATTGGCGAGCCCGGCGTCGGCAAAACGGCAATCGCCGAGGGTTTGGCGCTGCGCATTGTCAATGGCGATGTCCCTGAGTCGCTCAAGGACAAACAATTGCTGGCGCTCGACATGGGCGCACTGATTGCCGGTGCCAAATATCGTGGTGAATTTGAAGAACGGCTGAAGGCTGTTCTCTCCGAGGTTCAGTCAGCTGCCGGCAACATCATCCTGTTCATTGACGAAATGCACACATTGGTGGGTGCGGGCAAGGCAGATGGCGCCATGGATGCGTCAAACCTGCTGAAGCCGGCACTGGCACGCGGCGAGCTGCATTGCGTCGGCGCAACAACCCTTGATGAGTATCGCAAACACGTAGAAAAAGATCCGGCTCTGGCTCGGCGTTTCCAACCGGTTGTTGTCGATGAACCGACTGTCGAGGATACGATATCGATCTTGCGTGGCATCAAGGAAAAATATGAACAGCACCACAAGGTGCGGATATCCGATTCGGCGCTGGTATCGGCTGCGACCTTGTCCAACCGTTATATTACCGACCGTTTTTTGCCCGACAAGGCCATTGACCTTATGGATGAAGCGGCTGCACGCCTGCGCATGCAGGTTGATTCCAAGCCGGAAGAACTGGATGAACTGGATCGGCGAATCATTCAGCTGAAAATCGAGCGGGAAGCACTGCTCAAGGAAGACGATAAAGCCTCTCAGGATCGCCTTGAAAAGCTCGAGATCGATCTGACAGCGCTGGAAGAAAAAGCCGGCTCGCTGACAGCCATGTGGCAGTCGGAAAAGCAGAAACTTGGACTTGCCGCGGATATCAAGAAGCAGCTTGATGATGCACGCAATGCCTTGGCCATTGCACAGCGCAATGGTGAATTCCAGCGGGCAGGAGAATTGGCCTATGGTGAGATTCCCGAGTTGGAACAGAAGCTGACAGAGGCAGAACAAAGCAGCGACGAAGGCACGGCGATGGTGGAAGAAACCGTCACGCCGGACCATATCGCCCATATCGTATCGCGTTGGACTGGTATTCCGGTTGACAAGATGCTGGAGGGTGAGCGCGACAAGCTGCTGCGTATGGAAGATGATCTTGCCAAGCGTGTGGTTGGTCAGGGTGAAGCCGTTCAAGCGGTATCCAGAGCGGTACGCCGTGCCCGCGCTGGCCTGCAAGACCCGAACCGGCCGATCGGATCCTTCATATTCCTAGGACCCACAGGCGTTGGCAAGACCGAATTGACAAAAGCCCTGGCGAGCTTTCTGTTTGACGATGAAACAGCAATGGTTCGAATGGACATGTCGGAATATATGGAGAAACACTCCGTTTCCCGGCTGATCGGTGCGCCTCCCGGCTATGTCGGCTATGATGAGGGCGGGGCTTTGACCGAGGCTGTTCGGCGTCGGCCCTATCAGGTTGTGCTGTTCGATGAGATCGAAAAAGCCCATCCGGATGTGTTCAATGTCCTGTTGCAGGTGCTTGATGACGGGCGTCTTACGGATGGACAGGGGCGTACGGTCGATTTCCGTAATACCTTGATCATCATGACGTCCAATCTGGGCGCTGAATATCTGACCGGATTGAGCGATGATCAGGACGTGGATGCGGTTCGCGATCAGGTCATGGCTGTTGTGAAAGCTTCATTCCGGCCGGAATTCCTCAATCGTGTCGACGAAACAATCCTGTTTCACCGGCTGCGTCGTGATGAGATGGGTGCGATTGTCGATATTCAGCTTACCCGTCTGATGGCATTGCTGGAGGAGCGGAAAATAAGCATCGTGCTGGGTGAAGATGCCCGAAAATGGCTTGCCGATAAAGGCTATGATCCAGCCTATGGTGCGCGGCCGCTCAAGCGGGTGATCCAGAAATACGTTCAGGATCCGCTGGCTGAAAGCATCCTGGCCGGCAATATCGTCGATGGTCAGACAATCACGATCTCGGCGGGCTCGGACAGGCTGCTCTTTGCAGCAGATGAGAATCATGTAGCCGCCGCCTGATCAAACGGCGTCTGGAGAACTGAAAACGGCCCGACATTGTCGGGCCGTTTTGTTATGGATAATCGGCAAGTGCTTTGTGTCGAGACATGCGAAGGCTTTTCTGCGTAAGCATCATGCGTGCAGTTGCTTCATATGCAACAGCTCTGTTTACAGAGCCGATGCCAGTTGCTCGGGATCACCGTTGCGTCTGATCAGGTCGTCAATACGTACCCGTTCGTTCTGGAAGGCCGCCAGGGTTTCGCCACTCAGCGATTTCCCGTCCGGCAGACGAACCCGCATCGGATCAACCTTGGTTCCGTTGACGATCAGCTCATAATGCAGATGGGGTCCGGTAGAAAGGCCTGTTGAGCCGACATAGCCGATAACCTGGCCCTGGCGGATTCGTGCGCCCGCGACAACGCCTTTGGCGATTTTTGTCTGGTGCGAATAGGAACTGACGTAACCATTGGGGTGTCGGATGAGCGTCTGCTTTCCATAGCCACCCTTGTTCCAGCCGGCCTTGTCGACGACGCCATTGCCCGCGGCGATAATGGGCGTGCCGCGTGGCGCGCTCCAGTCAACGCCGGTATGCATGCGTTTGTAGCCCAGTATCGGGTGGTGGCGCATACCGAATTTGGAACGGAAACGACCATTGGGAACGGGATTGCGCAAAAGGAATTGTCGGGCGCTGCGCCCTTCCGAATCGTAATAGTCAACCGATCCTTCTTCAGGATTGCGGAATCGGTATAGGCCAACAATATTGTTGCCAAAGGAGGCACCGACATAAAGCAATTCGGAGTCTTCGCTCGCCTCTTTGGTTTCTTCATCGACCGAGAATATTGCCTCCAGAGAATCCGTAGGCTTCAGTCGCGCCTGGAAATCAACATTGCTGGCAAGCATGCGAATGACCTTTTCGGTCATTTCCGTGCTCATCCCGTAGGAAAGCGCGGCCTTGTAAATGCCATCATATATGCGCGGCAGATCGCGACCGGTCGAGACGGCCACAGGGGTATCGTCAAATGCCGTGTAAACAGCTGGAGAACTGGGTGGTTGCTCTGCAGCGACCAGGATTTCAAAATCATTGACCGCGACGGTCGCCAGATGCGATCTGCCGGAATAGACGCTGGCGCGGACGATACGCGTGCTTTCGCCGCGCTGTTCAAGCCCCACCCGAAAGACGTCACCCGGCTCCAGGTTCGGTGAGCCGGTTTCTTCGGAAAGGATCTCCGAGACATATTTTGCCTCGCCCTTGCTGTAGCCGGCATTCGTCAGAGCATCCACGATCGTCTGCTCCTTGCGGATGGCAATGACATCGTCAATAAATTCGACGGCATTGTCTTCGCTGGAAAGAGCGGGGCTGACCGTGACATTTTCGGTGACCACACGGGCATTGAGATTTGCGCCCACATCAAATGCCGCATCAAGGCCCGCAAAGCGCTGTGGATCGACATAGTGGAGCGCTGCGACCTGAAGCATGTCGTCTGTCAGTATCGAGCCATTGTTTCTGACGACTTCTTCGGCTTCATCATCCGTCATTGAGGCGGCGTAGGCATAGGCCGGTGTTGTGATCGGAAAGTCAGTGGTTGTCAGACGAATTTCCGAATCGACATCTGCGCCATAGATGACAGTGGCATTGGCCTCCGATTCGGCATCGGCATCGCCAGATGAGAATATCTTGAGCGGATCAAATTTCGGGTAATCCACTTTTCCCGTGTGACTGGCAGCCAAAGCCATTTTTACATGGGCAAAGGGACGGCTGCGAATAACACTGCGGTCACCCTCATTGATAATCGTGGAGATTTCGAGAATCTCCTTGTCACTTGGCTTGGCAGCTATGGAGGTGCCAACAAGCCTGGTGCCCTTTTCCGAACCTTTTGCCGGTGAGCTGAAGTCCGTGGAAGCATAGGCTTCACCCGGTATGGCCAGCTGCTCGCGTCCGTCCAGGGCCGCAAACAGCGCGATACCCATGAGTGCACTGGATGTTATGCCTGTCAGAAAGGTTCCCGAAAGCCAGCGTATCGACACTTCGCGACGATCGGGGGCTTTCCGGCCATCGGCCAAAAGAGCTTCTTCATCCCCCAGATGTTTTGAAAGGTCTTTGTGTGCCGGCATTGTTTACTTGTTTCCAGTCCCTGTCGTATTTTACGTTTTGGTCTTTATATCCATTTGCCCTGCGACCGGTGGTGAGTCAATCTTTGCCCACCGCTTAAAGGACCTATATGCGTATCGGGGATACAGACAGATAACACCATCGTCCAAGTGGCGCTACCCTCTCTCAAGACTGTGGAACTGTGCCCGAAATAGGGCAGGCGGCTGTTTCCACCCAAAAAAGAGATATTTTCATATAATATGTGCGATCTGTCCCAAAAGGCATGTCAGCACAATGCCGCAATTGCCTTCCATGCCCCCTGTAGATAGCAACATGGCTGGTATCAGGGGAGGGAGAGGTTTCGGGCCATTCGGGCGCAAACCGGATCAGGCGCAGCCCGAGGCGCCCCATCTTCACCGCTCATGCCTTGCCATATGGAAAACGACGTTGTTCTCAGGTGGAATGTGAATCAGGTCTCGTCATGCATATACGCTTGCGCAAAACGGGCAGGGTATGTCGGCAAGGCGAACGTGCAGTTTGTAAAACTGCTGTTGCATGTCCTTATGAAGGGTTCGGCATTCACAGCGATAATGAAGGCAAAGAACTTTGGAAGAGTGAATTGGGCACCAGAGCGAGGGAATGGAGCCCAATTGCCTGAAGCCGTGCATTATATCCGAATTGAATGACGGTGCGTCCACACGTGATTGCATGTTGCGTCAATCACCACCTTTAGGCTGCAGACTCTTCTGATTTCGGGTTTTGGGTGGGATTTGTCTTGTGAAACCGGGGCTTTAGGAGTGGTTGGGATCGGGGAGGGGATGGAATTATGGCTGATGATGGATGTGAACGGGTGGGTGATGAGGGGCAAAAGGCCGGAATGGCGGGGTTGTGTGTGTCGGGGAAATAAAAATGTCATATTTTTGCATTTGGTTGTTGACTCATTTGGGTGATGGGACCTATAAACCGCTCACACAACGAGGGCGGTTCGCCGCTGGCGGCAACGTCGTTTGCTCT
>Ga0208648_1000094_pt1 | contig 92416 bp, 93 predicted proteins | sample AntAceMetag02UKL_FD_184772 | JGI IMG/M metagenome (GOLD analysis project Ga0208648, IMG submission 184772) | Saline lake microbial communities from Ace Lake, Antarctica - Antarctic Ace Lake Metagenome 02UKL (SPAdes) (version 2) | ecosystem: Environmental > Aquatic > Non-marine Saline and... | reverse complement strand
CGTCAAAATCCGCCCGCAATCCTATCGCTGCACCCATGGCCACGTCCTCCCAGACATGCCGCCATAGATTCAGACTTTTGACGATTTGGGAATCCTGACGTGAGTCAGCCTTCACGCCGCTTGGTATAAGCCCTACCGGAAGATACTGCAAATCCACAGTCCCTGACAGCGACGACTCCGCCATTTCCTTGATAACCTTCTGACCAAAACCCTTGTGAGAGGGTTGTTTGACGATTGGCCCACCCGTTTCAATCCATCTCAAGGCAAACATTGGCTCATCGTCATCCTCTATCGACCACACGATCGATACTTCACCGGAATCCTCCGACAATGCGCCATATTTCAAAGCGTTTGTCGCCAATTCGTGAATGGCCAATCCGATTGGTTGAACTGCATCTGTTTTTAATATCAACTCCGGACCTTCAATATTTATCCTATTGGTCGTCGGGTTTCCGAAAGGAGACAATTGATCAACCACCAAAGAACGCAAGCTCACCCCCGCAAAGTCCATTGAAATAAGCAAAGCCTGGTTGGAGGCAAGTGCGTTTAATCGTTGTGTGAACCGCTCCAAAAAGGTTTCGTGGCTGGACTTCCGACTGGTCATTCTGGCAATCGACTGAATGACTCCAATGAGATTTTTTATCCTGTGACGAGATTCACCCATCAGATAGACAAATCTTTCCTCACTTTTTTTAAGGGCGGTTATATCCATTATGGCAACCAGACCAGAAACCGGTCGCAATTTCGACCCGCTGTCGTCCATTTCGAATATGACCCTTATCTTGGCATTCAACCAAAGGATCTCACCATTTTCATGCACGACCCGGTGTTGAACATTCAGGTCATTGACTTCATTTGGATTCAACAGGCATCGAACCTGAGATTCTATATAGTTTTTGTCCTCAGCATGCACCCTGGCATGGAGATCCTGGCGCGAAACAGGCATATCTGGTGGCAAGTCAAACAATTCTGACGCCCTCTGGTCAAGGGTGATCGTATCGGCAATATAATCAACTGAGCCAAGACCAAGTTGCGCAAGGCTGACGCCCAATTCCAACTGGGACGCTGCAAATGAACTGCATTCTGAGTGCATCTTCAAGACGCCCATCGTTTCTGATCCTGTCAATAAGGGTTCGCGTTACCGTGCAATAAGCCAGGGCGTCAGCCTCGGTGTCGGCAGAACCAAGCGACATCATTATTGATCGCAATCCGTGGTCACAATTAAATTTGACATAGCAGGTTTGTCGAACAGACTTCACGTCATCGTGGGTTCAATAAAATTCCAGCAAATTGAACTATTCCGGACTTTGTGCGTTTAGTTTCCATAGCCATAGAGCTGATACAAAACAGAGTGTTGTGATGGAATGGCAAAAAAACTCTTGATAGTGGAAGACGACCCAATCATCGCGACGGACATGGAATTATTTTTTTCCGATTCCGGATTTAACGTCGTGGCAGTGGCGCATAATGTGGAAACGGCAATTTCAGCTATTGAAGGAAACCGTCCCGACATCGCTCTATTGGACTATCAGCTTGGGAAGGAAAACAGTCTGGCAATTGCAGAAACGTTGGACAATATGAATATTCCATTTTGCTTTTTGACAGCAAGTTCCAGCGCTCAAATTGGCTATGCAAATTCTCCCGATACACCTATTTTCTCAAAGCCCGTTCGCTATGAACTGGTCTTGGCGCATATCGTTAAATATTTTACCTGAGGGCTTTTTGAATTAATGACCCTAAATCGTCCACTATCACTAAAACAACAGCACCCGTGTTCCCAATGCCCCCTGTCAAACAATTCTGCATTCCGCGACATGACTGCCGATGAAATTGCGTTCATGTCAGACTTTAAACGCGGCGAGTTGCAGGTTCAGGCGAATTCTACAATTTTGGTCGAAGGCAACAATAGTCCACACATGTATACGGTTCTCAGCGGATGGGGATTTCGTTACAAAACATTGGAGGACGGTCGAAGGCAGATTCTCAATTTCGTTTTGCCCGGAGACCTCGTCGGCCTGCAGGGTACCCTTCTGGCCGAAATGCAACACTCCGTGGAAGCGCTGTCGGATATGATGCTGTGTGTATTCGAGCGAAATTCGCTTTACCTACTGTTCAAAAATCGCCCGAGTCTGGGCTTCGATGTGACCTGGCTGGCCGCCAAGGAAGAACAAATACTGGATGAACATTTGCTCAGTGTTGGGCGGCGTAGCGCATTGGAACGCGCCGCATATCTTATTTCTTTTTTGAATCAGCGCGCCCATCGTGTGGGTCATCTGCAGGAAGGGCAACCTTTGGCACCCTTCACACAAAACCACATCGCAGATACGTTGGGACTTTCGCTCGTGCATACAAATAAGACACTGAAAAAGCTGCAAGCCAAAGGCATCATTGAGTGGTCAGGGAAGACTTGTCTGGTAAAAGACACAAAAAGGCTCATGGATGTGGCTAATTGGGATGGAAGTGTGGATATTCAACGTCCGTTTATCTAGACCCGCATTGCGGATGATATCAGATCTGGAAGTTCAGACTTGATCTTAGAGTTGGCCGTTTTGTTGGCGGTATCTGTCCGGTCAAATTTGAACCTCACCATTTCAAGGCACCCCAAAGATGGGACGGCGGTCTGTTTCACCAGCCTGGTGTCGTCCTCAAACTGCATGATTTGTCCGCGATCGGAATGTTTGTTGTTCTTGATCCCTCCCCGGACCGGTTCGTGCTTGCCTGGAACCGGCTCCAGGGACAGTCTGAACAAATGCGTTTTCAGCCAACCCAAAAAAGCAGGATGGACGCCGTGGTTTCAAGCGGCAAGAACATCCTTGTCGCCTATGTGCCCACCAGCGATCCGCTGATTGCGCCCTCGCTTGTTGATGTCTATTGCCGGAGCGGGGTCAATATTCTCGAAATGGGCATCCGGTCTGACAATCCCTATCTGGACGGAGAGGCTGTTCGCGCCTCGATGAAAAGGTCGACAGGGTCCGGGTCTGTTCACGATGCCCGCGCGGTGCTGGATCGCCTGGAGACAACGGATTGCGACGCAGCGGCGGTGATTTTTGCCTATGCATCGCACCACCTGCTGCCATCGGGCAAAGCCGATATTCCGTCAGAGCAGATGAGATGGGACTGGAAAGGCATAGACGGGCTCCTGTGCCTGCCGGAAAATGATACGGATGCAAAGGACGCAATCGAACAAGATGCTGTTGAAGCCGGGGTGAAAATCGTGGCGCTTGTACCCTACCATTTTGATGAAGGTCATTTGGAACGCGCCCGCAACACCTCAAGCTATGTGATGCTTCAGGCCTGTGAGGGCAGCACCGGCATTCGCAGCGGCTTTGACAGAACCTGTGGCCAGCGCCTGAAACAGCTGAGAAATGCCGGCGTCACCGCCCCCATTGTTCTGGGCATCGGTATCAGTACACCTGAGCAATGCGGTCAGGCCATTGACTGTGGCGCCGATGGTGTGGTGGTTGGATCGCGCGCCTTGCTGGAGGGAATGAAGGGCGCGAAGGCTCTGAAAGACTATCTTCGCTCGATCAGGGAGACTTTGGATGGCTGAGGAAATGCTGCTCGGCATTGATGTCGGAACAACCGCGGTCAAGGCGATCCTGTTTGATGCGGGTGGCGCAGAGCTGGATTGCTACCGGGCATCCTATCCCACCACGCGCCGGTCCAATGGCGTGGTCGAGCAGGATCCCGAGCTATGGATCCATCATATCCTGCGGGCGCTGGAGCAATTCACCGCCGGTCGCGACCTTGGCAACCTGAAAGCCATTGGTATCACCTCACAGGTAGACACCCACGTCTTCGTCGACACGGATGGCAACAGCCTGGCGCCTGCCATCGTCTGGCAGGATGGGCGTTGCGCCAGAGAGGCGGCAGAACTGGACGTGCTGGTAAGCGACGAGGATCGGACAAGCTGGTGGGGATCTCCCCGGCGCATTGATGCGAGCCATTGCCTGAGCCGCATGCGATGGATGGCCCGACATCACCCCGAAATCTGGGGCAAGACAAAACATGTCATGCTTCCCAAGGATTTCTGCATCTACAGGCTGACAGGCGAATTCGTTTCCGATCCGATCTCCAATTTCGGCCTGGTGGACACGAACCTTGACTATATCCCAAAACTGCTGGATCTGGTCCCCGGTGCGAGGGACCGGCTGGCCCCGTTGGCAAGGATCACCGACTTGGCCGGCAGGGTGCGCCCGGATCTGCCCTGCGCGGGGGTTCCGCTTTGCGTGTCAACAATGGATGCCTGGGCCGGCATGTTCGGCGTTGGCGTGCACGACGACCGGCAGGCCATGTATCTGAGCGGAACCAGCGAAGTCCTCGCCATTGTTTCCCCGGATATTCATCCGGTCCCCGGTGTTCTGGTGTTTCCCGACTATGACGCCATGAAGGTGCATATCGGCCCGACGCAATCGGGTGGGGCCTCCATCACCTGGTATTGTGATCTGTTCAATGTCACGCCAGCAGAGATGGCTGCCCGGGTTGAGGCGCTTGACCGCGACGCCCCCTGCCCGTTGTTCCTTCCGCATCTGCAGGGTGAGCGGGCACCCATCTGGGATATTCATGCACGCGGAACATTCTTGGGGATCGATGCGCGCATGGGAGCCAGTGAAATCGCACGTGCCGTCTATGAAGGCGTGGGGTTTTCCGCGCGGCTTTTGCTGGATTCGCTGCAAAGGTCTTCGCAAACCGAGGTGCATACAATCAATTGCGGTGGCGGTGGCTTTCAATCCGATATCTGGAACCAGATTCGCGCCGATATCCTTGGACGCAGCCTGAAACGGACAAAGGTGTCGGATCCGGGTGTCCTGGGCGCCTCGGCAATGGCGGCAGTGGCGGCCAATCTGTTTGGCACGCTTGAAGACGCTTTGGCACAGATTGTCAAATTCGATCGCACATTCGAACCGGACGCTGCACGTCACAGGCGCTACAATGATTTGTTCAAACTCTATGAGGAGACCTATCTGGCAACACGCCACATCAATGCGGAGCTTGGCCGGATCTACGCCAATTGATTCAGGCAAGAAGATCACGGGCAGTTGAATGCTGCAAAAATCATCCGCATTGTGCAGAAAACTGCAGGCCATAGCGCTGCGACGGCCTATTGGTGACTGATGGCGCAGGCGGTTTGGCCCTAAGCTGAAGACAGTCTGCGACTGGCTGGCAGCCATGGAACGCGGCCTGAATCAAAACCGGGTGTTGATCCGGGATACGAGAGGCCCGGCAAAATGGGCTGAATAAATCGGGGATCACTGAAAATTTGATCACATATTTGGGAGAAAAGATCATGCGTATATCCAAGACACTCAAAACAATTGCCGGACTTGCAGGCACCATGGTGCTTGCCACCGGGCTTTCGATGGGTCTGGCACAGGCAGCAAGCAAAGTGGCCGTCATCACGCCTTATCTGGCGCAACCCGGCACGCAGTTTTATGTCGAAGGCTTCAAGGCAGCGGCTGAGAAAAACGGTTGGGAGACCAATATCGTGGATACTGCCGGCGACGTGGCTGCCGTCATCAGCCGTCTGGAAGACGCGGTCAACCAGAAGGTCGATGCCATCGTCATCAACGTTGACCCACAACAGGTGGCAGCCGGACTTGAAGTTGCCAAGGAAGCGGGCATTCCCGTCGTTGGAATGGATTCGGGCTCTGACGCACTTCTGGCGACAAATGTGACCAGCAATGGTTATGCGATGGCGGCTGAAACTGCCGTTTATGTTGCCAACCGGATCGGCGGCAAGGGCCGCGTCGTGATGTTTGTTTTTGACGCCTTTCCCCCCGTGCAAATTCGCGGCGTTGTTGCCGATGCGATCTTTGGCAATTTTCCCGACATTGAGATCGTGGATCGCGTCACACCCGATGTGCAGGATGGCGGCATTGCCGATTCCCGTGCAAAGATGGAAGCGATCCTGGCGGCCAATCCGGACAAGGGCAGCATTGCGGCCGTCTGGGCTGCCTGGGACCAACCGGCACTAGGCGCACTGCAGGCAATCGAAGATGCCGGAAGATCCGATGAAGGTATTGTGATCGTCGGCATGGATGCCAATCCGCAGGCCCGCGATGCCATCGCCACCGGCGGCAATTTCGAAGCCTCCATGGCGCAGGACTTCATCGGCATCGGCAACAAGGCCGCAGAAATGGTCGAACGTCTTCTCAAGGGTGAAACCATCCGGGAACCCGTCGTCTATGTTCCGACCACGCTGGTAACATCATCCAATGTCGCAGATCTCGATTAACACCATTGCGGAGCGGAACAGGGCCAGACAGCCCGTTCCGCTCTGGACAGCGTCGTTGCGCAGTATCATCCATGTCCTTTCTTGAAGTCGCACATGTCTCCAAAAGCTATTCCGGCGCTATCGCCCTGAAGGATGCGCATCTGGACATTGCACCGGGTGAAGTGCATGCGCTGATGGGGGAAAATGGCGCCGGGAAAAGCACGATTATCAAAATCCTGGCCGGCGTCACTGCGGCTGACAACATGGCGGCCACCATCGATGGCAAGCCTGTCACCATCACGGACGCGCAGGAATCCTATCGTCACGGGCTGCGCTTCATCCATCAGGAACTCAATATAGTGCCACACCTGTCCGTGGCGGAAAACATCATGCTCGGGCTTCCCTATCCGAGGCGCTACGGCGCTCTGGTGGACTGGAGAGAACTGAATGCGCTGGCACGCGCGGCCCTCGACAAATTGCAGGTCAGTCACATTGACACGCGGGTCAAAGCGGCCCGGTTGAGCACCGGTGATCAAATGCTGATGAAGATCGCTGCCACGCTGATTTCGGCGGGAGACAGCCCGGCACGGCTCTATGTCATGGATGAGCCGACAGCAGCACTCACCGGTGCGGAATCACGCAAGCTCTTTCAGGTGATTGACGAGCTCAAGCAGTCGGGTGCGTCCATCCTCTATGTTTCACACCGGATGAACGAAGTGATGGAGATCTGCGATCGGGTGACCGTTTTTCGTGATGGGCAGACCATCGCGACCCGCAACCTTTCCGACACCGACAAGAATGAAGTCATTCACCTGATGACCGGGCGCGACGTCAAGGACAGCTACCCACCGCGCCGCGCCACCAAGGGCGAAGATGTCCTGCTGGATGCGAAAGCTCTGCGCACACGTCAGGTCAGGGACGTGGGTTTCCAGGTCAATCGCGGCGAAATCCTCGGCATTGCCGGTCTGGCAGATGCCGGGCAAAGCGCCGTCCTGCTGGCTCTCCTCGGCGTAGACAGGGTGCAGGCAGGACACGTGACAATCCATGGCTCACCGATTGCTGCCCAAAACCCCTCGGCGGCCTGGCGCAATCATGTGGCCTATATACCAAGGGAGCGTCGTCGCGAGGGGCTGATGTTGCAGCGCAGGATTGTCGATAATATCAACCTGCCACATCTGCAAAAACTCAGCTTTGCTGCTGGCTTTCTCAGCCGCAGGCGCGAGCGACGTTTTGCAGATGCGCTGGGAAAAAAGGTACGGCTGAAATCCGGCGGCATGAACCAGGCCTGCTATCAACTCAGTGGTGGCAACCAGCAAAAGGTCGTCTTCGCCCGGGCGCTTGGCGATGCACCGGAGCTGCTTTTGCTGGATGAACCGACGCGCGGTGTCGATGTTGGCGCCAAATTCGACATCTACACATTGATCCGCGAGCGGAGCGCAGAAGGGGCAGCGGTGGTGATGACATCTTCCGATCTGCCCGAACTGATCGGTATGTGCGATCGCATCCTCATCATGCGCGAAGGGGCCCAGCATAGCATCATCGAAACGGACGGACTGAGCCCCGCCGATCTGCTGGCGAAATTTTATGATTGAGACCAAAGGATCCGGCTTCATGATCTCACTGTTCAAACGCTACGGAACGCTGGTCGGCTTCATCGCCATCGTTGCCTTCTTCTGGTTCAATCTGCCCGATACGTTCATGACAGCGCGCAACTGGCTGAATATTTCGCAACAGATCAGCATGCTGGCGGTGGTTGCCTTCACCATGACCTTTGTCATGGTCATGGGGGATTTCGACCTCAGCGTCGGATCCATGGCAAGCCTCTCGGGCATTACCGCAGCCCTTCTTTTCAGCCAGGGCTATCCGGTGGCCGCAGGGGTCGCAGCGGCATTGGCAATGGGCATTCTCGGTGGCTTCTTCAACGGTTTTCTGGTCAGTATTCTTGGCATTTTGCCCTTTGTGGCAACGCTTGGCACCTTGACCATGTTCAGCGGTCTGGCGTTCTGGCTGAGCGATGGCAAGACGATCTTTGGTCGCGACATACCAAAGACATTCAGCGGCTTTGCCCGGGGTGGTGTGGATATCGAACTTGCCGGAACGTTGGCTCTCAAAATCCCCTATCTTTCCATCCTTGCACTCTTGGTTCTGGCGGCAGTCTGGTTGGTGCTGGAACAGACGTCCTTCGGTCGACGCCTCTATGCCATTGGCGGCAATTACGAGGCGGCTCGGCTCGCCGGGGTCAAGGTGCGGCGGCTGCGCATGGCGGCTTTTGCGCTGACCGGCTTTGGGGCGGCCATTGGCGGTCTGATGTATGCAAGCCGGGTCGCATCGGCCAACCCCACCCAGGGAAGCGGCCTGATGCTGGATGCTATCGCCGCCGTGTTTCTTGGCATGACCATGAGCGAAGAAGGCGAGCCGAGGGTATTGGCAACCCTTGTCGGCGTGCTCATTCTCGGGGTTCTCGACAATGGGCTGACCCAGATGAGCGTCGACAGCTACATTCGGGAAATCCTTGTGGGCGCGATCATCCTGACGGCTGTGGCATCATCCAGTGTCGGAAAATTCAGGCGATAGAGGCATTTACAGCCAATTGACCTCCATCAAAGCGGGCATCGCTCAAAATGCATATTGAGAATAATTGCGTAAACCGTGATAAGGTTACGCAAAGACCAATAGCGGGATTTGTCCACACAGCAGGCGCTGGTGGATGTGCGACCATCAGGTGAATTGAATGGACTACAAGGACTATTACGAAACCCTCGGGCTGAAGCGCACCGCCACACAGGACGAGATCAAAAGCACCTACCGCAAACTGGCGCGCAAATTCCATCCGGATGTAAACAGGGAGGAAGGCGCCGAAGACAAGTTCAAGGCGCTTGGCGAGGCCTATGAAGTGCTCAAGGATCCGGAGAAACGCGCGGCCTATGATCAGCTGGGAGCCAATTGGCAGGAGGGACAGAATTTCCGCCCGCCGCCGGAATGGGATAGCGGCTTCGAATATGCCGGTGCCGGCTCCGGCGCAGCCGATGAGGGAGCCTACAGCGATTTCTTTGAAAATCTGTTTGGGCGGGCACGGGCAGCCGGTGCCGGTGCTGGTGGCCATCAGCGTGGCCGTCAGGAATTTCATGCTGCCGGACAGGATCATCATGCAAAAATCACCATCGACCTGAAGGACGCCTTTGAAGGCGCGACGCGGTCGATTTCCCTGCGTTCGCCTGAGGTTGACGCATCGGGCCATGTGCAACTCAAGGAACGCACCATCAAGGTGAAGATTCCCAAGGGCATTACACAGGGGCAGCACATCAGGCTGGCCGGCCAGGGAAACCCCGGCATGGGCCGCGGCCAGGCCGGCGATCTTTACCTGGAAATTCATTTCCATGAGGACCCGGTCTACAGTGTCGACGGGCGCGATGTCTATTTCGACCTGCCGATCGCACCATGGGAAGCGGCTTTGGGAGCAAAGGTCAAGGTGCCGACGCCCACTGGCGTGGTCGGCCTCAATGTCGCGAAAGGCGCACATACGGGGCAGAAACTGCGGCTCAAGGGACGCGGCATTCCCGGCAAGCCGGCCGGTGACCTTTATGCCGTGCTGCAGATTGTCCTGCCACCGGCCAATACGGACAAGGACCGGGCATTCTACGAACAGATGGCGCGCGAAATGGATTTCAATCCGCGCGCAAAGTTGGGAGTTAAGTGAGCCATGGAAAATCGATCTTCAGAAGCGCTTCCCGGTGAAGTAATTGAAATGGTGACTTTGACGCAATTGTGCCAATCATGCGGTGTGCAGACAGACTGGGTGGTTGAACTGGTCAATGAGGGCGTTCTCGAACCACAGGGACATGACCCGAAGCGTTGGCAATTCTCGGCTGTCAGCATCACCAGAGTTCGTGTCGCCTGGCATCTGCAGCGTGACCTCGGCGTAAACCGGGCCGGCATTGCCTTGGCGCTGAACCTGCTGGAGGAACGCGAAGCACTGCGCCAGCAACTACAGCGTTTCGGGCGTTCCGTGCCTGGCGGCATCGTTGATGCCGACGGCTCCTAGAAGAATTCTTGCCATTTGATAAATATTGCATTGCACAATTTGTTCGCATGCGCACAATGGGCGTATGTCTGTTGCACAATTGTCTGTTCTTGTCATTGATGAAAACCATATACGCGCATCGATCATAGAGGCGGGTCTGCGCGAGGCCGGCTATCAGGCCGTTTCCGTCATCAACGAACTGGATGGGGTTGCGCAGCATATTGAGCGGTCCCAGCCCGATGTCATTGTCATTGATATCGAAAATCCCAACCGCGACATGCTGGAGGGTCTTTTTGCCCTGACGCGCTCCGTGCAGCGCCCGATTGCCATGTTTGTCGACAAATCGGATCAACCCTCCATCGAGGCAGCGGTCGATGCAGGCGTTTCCGCTTATGTGGTCGATGGTCTTCGCAAGGAACGGGTCAAGCCCATCCTCGACATGGCCATCAGCCGCTTCAGGGCATTTTCACGCATGGCGCGGGAACTGGCGGATGTCCGCAGTGAACTGGAAGGCCGCAAGATGGTTGATCAGGCCAAAGCCATTTTGATCAAGGCGAGAGGCATCAGTGAAGAGGAAGCTTACCGGTTGTTGCGCAAAACCGCGATGAACCAGAACAGAAAGCTTTCCGAAATAGCCCAGAGCCTCGTCACCGCATCAAACCTGCTGGAACCTCAGGAGCAGAAACCGTGAGAAACGATCTTTTCCCTGTCCATGCCGGTTTTCTGCCACTGATTGATTCCGCGATTCTGGTTGTCGGCAGTGAAAAGGGTTTTGCCGAGGATGAGGGCATAGACCTGACACTGGTGCGGGAAAACTCATGGGCCAATATCCGCGACCGCATGGCCATCGGCCATTTTGAAGTGGCGCATATGCTGGCGCCCATGCCGATTGCGGCAAAGCTGGGCCTGACACCCATGCCGCTGGAGATCATTGCGCCCATGGCCCTTGGTCTTGGCGGCAACGCCGTCACGCTTTCGCGCGGGCTTGCGGAGAGTCTCAATATCGGGTCGGATGGAACGGCATTCGCTGCAGCACCCAGCGGCAAAGCGCTGTTTGGCGAGGTTCAGCGCCGTAGAATTGGCGGACTGAAAAAGCTGGTTCTTGGTGTTGTACATCCCCATTCCGGTCATAATTACGACTTGCGTTATTGGCTCGCGGCAAGCGGCATTGATCCCGAGCGCGACGTGGACATCGTTATCATTCCACCGCCCTACATGCCCGACGCCCTGAAGGCCGGCCGCATTGATGGATTTTGCGTTGGTGAGCCATGGAATTCAGTGGCCGCACGTGATGGCAGCGGCGTAATCGTGACAACAAAATCGGAAATCTGGCGGTCCAGCCCGGAAAAGGTACTCGGTGTCTCGCTCGAATTCGCAGAAAGGAATCCAGAGGTTCTCAAAGCCCTTCTGCGTGCCCTTACCCGTGCTGCCATGTGGTGCGAAAAGAGTGACAATCATGAGGAACTGGCCCATCTGCTCTCCCGCATACACTATATCGGGATTGAGCCGGAAACGCTGCTTCCATCCTTGAGTGGTGCATTCGAAACAGCGGATGGCACGCTTCATCACGTCGAGGATTTCTTCATTCCCTTTTCCCGGGCCGCCAACTTTCCCTGGCGCAGCCATGCCCTGTGGTTTTACAGCCAGATGGTTCGCTGGGGTCACGCCGACTGGGATGCCAGCCAGACAGAGGCCATTTCTCAAACCTACCGGCCGGATCTCTATCGCAGCGCTTTGGCCACTTTTGATATTCCGTTGCCTGCTGCCAGTTCCAAGGTGGAAGGTGGCCTGCCGCGCACTGTTCCAGTCGGTGCCAGCAAAGGCAGCCTGCTGCTTGGCCCCGATGGATTTTTTGATGGCAAGATTTTCGATCCGGATATGATTGAAGCCTACGTGCTGTCACAAAAAACCTGATCATCTGCCCCATTGATCGTGAACAATTATTGTGCACCGCATAAATTTCATGCATTTTTGTGCAATGCGGCTGGATCGATCGGAAAACCATTTCCAGATAAATAAAATCAACGCATTGATATCATTACATATTGCTAATTTTTATGAAACTGGCATGTAAATTGCTTTTGTATTGGTGATCCCAACCGGATCAAGAAATATTGCGTCCAAAGACGGGCGCATCAGGCAAAGCTGCCGAACCGTAACAGTGCGCTACCTCCTCCCGGTGCACCCTTGCGATTCGGCGGCTTTTTTTGTTTGGGCCATGCCCTCGAGATCAAGAGCTCCAACGGAGCCAGCAAACGGAGAAACCGAAATGCGCAAAGGCACCGCGACACGCCGGACATTTTTGGTGGCAGCCAGCTCAATCATGCTTGCAGCCACCGCGCTTTCCACAGCATCGGCAGAGATGCTTGATGTTGAAAAAGACGAATTGAAATTCGGATTCATCAAACTCACCGACATGGCCCCTTTGGCCATCGCCTATGAGAAGGGTTATTTCGAAGAAGAAGGATTGTTCGTTACCCTCGAACCACAAGCCAACTGGAAAGTGCTGCTGGACCGCGTCATCACCGGTGAACTTGACGGCGCGCACATGCTGGCAGGCCAGCCCCTGGCCGCGACCATCGGCTTTGGAACAAAGGCCCATATCGTGACGCCGTTTTCAATGGATCTCAATGGCAATGGCATCACCGTTTCCAATGAAGTCTGGGAAATGATGAAGCCGCATATCCCGATGGGCGATGACGGCAGGCCGGTTCACCCGATCAAGGCGGATGCGCTCAAGCCGGTGGTCGATGCTTTCAAGGCCGATGGCAAGCCTTTCAACATGGGCATGGTATTTCCGGTATCCACCCATAATTATGAATTGCGCTACTGGCTGGCATCTGGCGGCATTCACCCCGGCTTCTATTCAGGAACCGATATTTCCGGCCAGATCAAGGCTGACGCGCTGCTTTCCGTAACCCCACCACCACAGATGCCATCCACTCTGGAAGCCGGAACAATCGACGGCTACTGCGTGGGAGAACCCTGGAATCAGCAAGCTGTTTTCAAGGGCATCGGCGTTCCGGTGATCACCGACTATGAAATCTGGAAGAACAATCCCGAAAAAGTCTTCGGTCTTACCAGGGCATTCACCGAGGAAAACCCCAACACCACGCTGGCCCTGACCAAGGCGCTCATCCGGGCTGCCAAATGGCTGGACGAGAATGACAACGCCAACCGTGAGGAAGCCGTGGAAATCCTGTCCCGCCCGGAATATGTGGGCGCCGACGCGGAAGTCATCGCCAATTCCATGACCGGCACCTTCGAGTATGAAAAGGGCGACAAGCGCGACGTACCGGACTTCAATGTCTTCTATCGCTACCATGCGACCTATCCCTTCTATTCCGATGCTGTCTGGTACCTCACGCAAATGCGCCGCTGGGGACAGATTGCCGACCACAAGGATGACGCCTGGTACGAAGAAGTCGCCAAATCGGTTTACCGGCCGGATATCTACCTTGAGGCTGCAAAACTGGTGGTCGATGACAGCAATGCCGATGCAGCGGACTTCCCTTGGGATTCCGACGGCTACCGCGAGCCGACGCCGGCTACCGACATCATTGATGGTGTCGCCTATGACGGCAAAAAACCCAACGCCTATATCGACAGCCTCTCGATCGGTCTGAAGTCCAACCAGATGATTGAAGGCAATGAGGTTTCCGGCTGACGCCGAACCAAAAATGGGCTGACTGCAATCGGTCAGCCCGTCTGACATTCAACACTGCAAGGATCTGCATTATGGTCGATGCGACTAACGAAATCTCATCCGAGCTCGCCGCGCCGCGCCGTGAAAAAGTCTTCTCCGCGATCAACCGGGCAAGCAGCTGGCTTGAGGCCCTGGGTTTCAGCTGGCTTACACCGATCCTGAAATTGCTGGCCGGCGACGACCCTCGCGCGCAATTGCAGGAACTCAAGAAGGTTCTTGTCATTCCTCTGCTTGGCATCGCCATCTTCCTGCTGGCCTGGGGGTTCCTGGCGCCCCGTGTGCAAACCTCTCTTGGAGCCATTCCCGGTCCCGTTCAGGTCTGGGAGCAGGCAGTCAATCTGGCAAGCGACCATCAGCGTGAACGCGCCAAGGCTGATGCATTCTACCAAAGGCAGGATGTGCGCAACGACAAGCTCGTTGCCGATGGCAAGGCCGACAAGGTCAAATATCGCACCTATACGGGCAAGCCGACCTATCTTGACCAGATTGTAACCTCGCTGTTCACCGTGGGGCTTGGGTTTTTCATTGCGACTCTGATTGCCGTGCCGGTGGGCATCGCTTCCGGATTATCGAAAACGTTCAATGGTGCGATCAATCCGCTGATTCAGATCTTCAAACCCGTTTCACCACTGGCATGGTTGCCGATCGTCACGATGATCGTCTCTGCACTTTATGTGGATACCAGTGATTTGATGCCGAAATCCCTGGTGATTTCAGCGGTAACAGTGACGCTCTGCTCGCTTTGGCCAACCCTCATCAATACGGCCCTGGGCGTTGCATCCATCGACAAGGACCTGATGAATGTCGGCAAGGTTCTGCAACTGCCGACCATGAAGACAGTCACAAAACTTGTTCTGCCTTCGGCCCTGCCCCTGATCTTCACCGGCATGCGCCTGTCCCTTGGCGTGGGCTGGATGGTGCTGATTGCGGCGGAAATGCTGGCGCAGAATCCCGGTCTCGGCAAATTCGTCTGGGATGAGTTCCAGAACGGCTCCTCGCAGTCCCTCGCCAAAATCATGGTGGCGGTTCTGACCATCGGCATTCTCGGCTTCATGCTGGACCGCCTGATGTTCGCTTTGCAGCGTGCATTCACCTTTTCGGCAAACCGGTAGGGGGCGAGCATGACATTTTTGGAAATATCCAACCTGTCGAAACATTACGGTGAGGGCAAGAACCGCACCGAGGTTTTGAAAGACATCAATCTCAAGGTGGCGGACGGAGAATTCATCGCCATCGTCGGGTTTTCCGGGTCGGGTAAAACAACCCTGATTTCGGCCCTTGCTGGCCTCATCAAGCCGGATGAAGGCGGCGTTATCTTCAAGGGCAAGGAAATTGCCGGGCCAGGCCCCGAACGCGGGGTGGTTTTCCAGTCCTATTCACTGCTGCCATGGCTATCGGTTGCCGGCAATGTCTGCCTCGCCGTGGACGCCGTCTTCAAGGCAAAGTCAAAGGCCGAACGCAGGTCCATTGCCGAGACCTATATCAACATGGTCGGGCTCACCGCCGCACGCGACCGCAAACCGGCTGAATTGTCCGGCGGCATGCGACAGCGCGTTGCTGTTGCACGCGCCCTTGCGATGCGCCCTGAACTGCTGCTGATGGACGAACCGCTTTCGGCACTCGATGCCCTGACCCGCGCCAAGCTGCAGGACGAATTTGCCGATATATGCGAGCAGGAGAAAAAGACCATCATCCTCGTCACGAATGACGTCGACGAAGCCATCCTGCTGGCTGACCGTATCATTCCGCTCACACCTGGGCCGAGCGCCACGCTGGGCCCTGAGTTCCGGGTTGATCTGCCGCGTCCACGCGATCGGGCCGAGATGAACAGCAATGATGAATTCATTCGCCTGCGTGCTGCCGTGACAGATTATCTGCTGCAGCTTGGCAATGATCGCGGATCCGGCCTGGAACGCGACATTACCTTGCCGAACATTGTGCCGATCACCCAGGCAGCGGACCCGTTGCCGGACGCCTATGTGGTGGCAAGCGCTTCCGCCCATGACGAACGTTATCTGGAGTTCAGTGAAATCCAGAAGGTCTACCCCACACCCAAGGGCCCGCTCACTGTCGTCGACGGGTTCGACCTGAAAATGAAGAAAGGCGAATTCATTACGCTGATCGGTCATTCAGGATGCGGAAAATCCACCGTGCTCTCCATGGTTTCCGGCCTCAATGAGATCAGCAGAGGCGGCATTATTCTCGACGGCAAGCATATCGCTGGCGCCGGGCCGGACAAGGCCGTCGTTTTCCAGGCACCGTCGCTGCTGCCATGGCTTTCAGCCTATGACAATGTCGCCTTGGGTGTGGACAAGGTTTATCCGAACGCCACCCGGGCAGAACGCAGGGATGTGGCGGAGTATTACCTCTCCAAGGTTGGTCTTGGCGATTCCATGCAAAAGATGGCCGATGACCTGTCAAACGGCATGAAACAGCGCGTCGGCATTGCCCGCGCCTTTGCCCTGTCGCCCAAATTGCTGCTGCTGGATGAACCCTTCGGCATGCTGGACTCGCTGACCCGCTGGGAATTGCAGGACGTTCTGATGGACGTGTGGAAACGAACGCAGGTTACCGCCATCTGCGTGACCCATGATGTCGACGAAGCCATCCTGCTGGCCGACCGGGTCGTCATGATGTCCAACGGACCGAATGCCAGGATCGGCAATATCATGGAGGTTGACCTGCCCCGTCCGCGTTCGCGCGCGGCGCTGCTCGGTCACCCGGATTATTACGCCTACCGCGAAGAGCTTCTTGATTTTCTCGAGGCCTACGAGGGTGGCGCAAACCCCAGCGAAGAACAGCTGGAATCCATCAAGCAGAAACGCGCAACCCGGATGGCACGGCAGGCAAAAGCCGCCCGCATGCCCGCTGCGGCTGAATAGGGAACCTGCACATGAAAAAGAAACTGGTCGTTGTCGGAAATGGAATGGCCCCGGGCCGGATGCTGGAACACCTGTTCGAGCTTTCACCTGATGGTTTTGATGTCACGGTGTTCAACGCCGAACCCCGGGTCAATTACAACCGCCTGATGCTCTCGCCGGTTCTGTCGGGCGAGAAGACCTACGAGGACATCATCACCCATGATGATGCCTGGTACGAACAGCAGGGCATCACCTTGCACAAAGGATCCAAAATCAGCCGGATAGACCGCGGTGCAAAGACCGTGACATCGGACAACGGTATCACCGCAAGCTACGACACGCTGATTGTGGCAACCGGGTCCAACCCTTTTATCATTCCGCTGCCCGGCAAGGATCTTGAAGGCGTACTGACCTACAGGGATCTGGATGATGTCGAGAAAATGCTCTGCGCTGCGCGCGCCGGTGGCCGCGCCGTCGTCATAGGCGGCGGATTGCTGGGGCTGGAAGCTGCCGCCGGCCTGCGCCAGCAGGGCATGGAGGTCACTGTGCTGCACCTGATGCCGAGCTTGATGGAACGCCAGCTTGATCCGGCCGCCGGATACCTTTTGGAAAAGGCTTTTGCCGATCGCGGCATCGATGTCATCACCAAGGCCAACACCCATGAAATCGTCGGCAAGGACGGCCAGGTTGCGGGCGTGAAACTCGACAATGGCACCGTGATCGATGCCGCCATCGTTGTCATGGCTGTGGGCATTCGCCCGGGCATTGATCTTGCCAAAGAATCCGGCCTCGACGTCAATCGCGGTATTCTGGTGGGCGACGACATGCAGACATCCGACCCGGCGATCTATGCGCTGGGCGAATGTGTCGAACACCGCAGCCAGGTTTACGGGCTGGTCGCTCCGCTTTACGAAATGGCTGTGACCATTGCCGAGAACCTGTGTGGCAACAAGGCCGCCTATACAGGATCTGTCACGGCAACCAAGCTCAAGGTCACCGGCATTGACCTTTACTCGGCAGGCGATTTCGCCGAGGCCGAGGACCGCCAGGAAATCGTCCTGCGCGATGCAACGGCGGGGGTCTACAAGAGGCTTGTGCTGAAAGATGACCGGATCATCGGTGCCGTGCTTTATGGGGAGACGTCGGATGGACCATGGTTTTTCGACCTTCTGAAGAAACAAACCGATATCAGCGACATGCGTGAAACGCTGATTTTCGGACAGGCCTATCAGGGAGGATCCCCACTGGACCCCATGGCGGCCGTTGCAGCCTTGCCGGATGATGCGGAAATCTGCGGCTGCAACGGCGTTTGCAAATCAAAGATCAGCAATGCAATTGTTGGAAAGAACCTGAACTCGCTGGATGATGTGCGCGCTCACACCAAGGCTTCTGCCTCCTGCGGGTCCTGCACAGGTCTTGTCGAACAGTTGCTGTCGCTGGCGCTCGGCGAGGCCTATAATCCGGCCGCCGTTCAGCCCATGTGCGGTTGCACGGAGCTGGGCCATGACGATGTGCGCCGGCTGATCGTGGCAAAACAACTCAAGACCATTCCGGCAGTGATGCAGGAACTGGAGTGGAAGACCTCCTGCGGCTGCGCCAAATGCCGCCCTGCCCTCAACTATTACCTGGTGTGCGACTGGCCGGATGAATATGCCGATGATTACCAGTCCCGCTTCATCAACGAGCGCGTTCATGCCAATATCCAGAAGGACGGCACCTATTCCGTCGTGCCGCGCATGTGGGGCGGTGTCACATCCTCGAAAGAGCTGCGCGCCATCGCCGACACGGTCGACAAATTCGACATACCGATGGTCAAGGTCACCGGCGGGCAGCGCATCGACCTGCTGGGCATCAGGAAGGAAGACCTGCCGGCTGTCTGGGGCGACCTTGGCAAGGCGGGTTTCGTATCCGGCCAGGCCTATGCAAAGGGCCTGCGTACGGTGAAAACCTGCGTCGGAACCGACTGGTGCCGTTTTGGCACGCAGGATTCCACCGGACTTGGCATCCGCATTGAAAAGTTCATGTGGGGATCATGGACCCCGGCCAAGGTGAAGATGGCGGTTTCCGGGTGCCCGCGCAACTGCTCGGAAGCGACCTGCAAGGATGTCGGCATCATTTGCGTCGACAGCGGCTTCGAAATTCACTTTGCCGGCGCCGCCGGGCTCGACATCAAGGGAACCGAGATCCTCGGCATGGTGAAAACTGAAGACGAGGCGCTGGAACACGTCGTGGCGCTGGTTCAGATGTACCGCGAACAGGGCCGTTACCTGGAGCGCATCTACAAATGGTCCAGGCGCATCGGCTATGACGAGGTTCGCCGCCAGATCATGGACGATGCAGACAAGCGCAAGGCCTATTTCGAGCGTTTTGTCTTCAGTCAGAAATTTGCCCAGGTCGATCCGTGGTCCGAACGCGTTTCGGGCAAGGACAAACACGAATTCCAACCTATGGCGACCCTTTCCCTGGAGGCTGCGGAATGAACGCATTGACCGAAAACTGGGTGGCCATCGGCGCCGTCAGCGATATTCCGAGACGCGGTTCGCGCTGTGTGAAGAACGGCGATACGACGATCGCCATTTTCAGGACAGTCGACGATCACATCTATGCGCTGGAAGACAAATGCCCGCACAAAAAAGGTCCGCTCTCGCAAGGCATTGTCCATGATGGCTGCGTGACCTGCCCCTTGCACAATTGGGTCATTTCGCTGGAAACAGGCCAGGCGCAGGGCGCTGATGAAGGCGGGACATTGAGTTTCGGTGTGAAGCTCGAAGGTGATTCCATATTGCTCGATATCGGAGGCGCGCGATGAGTTCCACCTGCCGGACCACCTGCCCCTATTGCGGGGTTGGATGCGGGGTGCTGGCAACGCCGGCACCGGACGGTAGCGTAAAGATAGAAGGCGACCCGGATCATCCGGCCAATTTCGGACGTCTGTGTTCCAAAGGGTCGGCGCTCGGCCAGACACTGGATCTGGCAGGCCGGCTGCTTTACCCGGAAATTCGCGGGGAACGGGCAAGCTGGGATGCATCTCTGGATCTGGTCGCCCAAAAATTCGGTGATGCGATCCGCGAGCATGGGGCCGATTCCGTCGCCTTTTATGTTTCCGGGCAATTGCTGAGCGAAGACTATTACGTTGCCAACAAGCTGATGAAGGGTTTTATCGGTTCGGCCAATATCGACACGAATTCTCGCCTGTGCATGTCGTCCAGCGTTGCAGGTCATCTGCGCGCCTTCGGCTCGGACACGGTTCCCGGCAATTACCAGGACCTGGAACTGGCTGACCTGATCGTCCTGGTGGGCTCGAATCTCGCCTGGTGCCATCCGGTGCTTTACCAGCGCATAGAGGCGGCAAAAAAAGCCAGGCCGGAGATGAAAGTCGTGCTTATCGACCCCCGCCGCACCATGACCGCGCAACTGGCCGACATGCATCTGGCCATCAGGCCAGACGGCGACACCGCTCTGTTTGCCGGATTGTTTGCCCATCTTGTTGCCTCGGAGCGGATTGATCGTTCCTATCTGGATCATCACACCAGCGGTTTCGACGCAGCCTTTGAAGCGGCTGTCACCCTGCCCATGGAAGAACTGGTGCAGCAGACCGGCCTCAGCGCGCAGCAACTGACGCAATTCTATCACCTGTTCGCAAATACCGAGAAAACCGTCACGGCCTATAGCCAGGGCGTGAACCAGTCGATCTGCGGCACGGACAAGGTCAACGCCATCATCAATTGCCACCTGGCCACGGGCCGGATCGGCAGGCCCGGAATGGGGCCCCTTTCGCTGACCGGCCAGCCCAATGCCATGGGCGGGCGCGAAGTGGGCGGCCTTGCCAACATGCTGGCCTGCCATATGGATCTTGGCAACCAGAAACACCGGGATCTGGTTCAGAACTTCTGGAACGCGCCTTTCATGTCCACAAAGCCCGGCCTCAAGGCCGTCGAACTGTTTGAAGCGGTCGCCGATGGTCGCATCAAGGCCATCTGGATCATGGCGACCAATCCGGTCGACAGCCTGCCGGATGCCGGCGCCGTGGAAGAGGCCATCAGCAAATGCCCCTTTGTCGTTGTCTCCGATATCATGGCGCAGACCGATACCGTGCGCCATGCCCATGTGAAACTGCCCTCTGCGGGCTGGGGCGAAAAGGACGGTACGGTTACCAATTCCGAGCGCCGCATATCGCGGCAACGCAACTTCCTGCCTCTCCCCGGAGAGGCAAGGCCGGACTGGTGGCAGATGGCGGAAGTGTCAAAACGCCTGGGATTTGACACGGCCTTTTCTTTCACCGGACCGGATCAGATTTTCCGCGAATTTGCCTCTCTTTCGGCGCAGGGAAATGCTGGAACGCGCGATTTCGATATCGGCGCTCATGGCCGCATCAGCGCGGAAACCTATCAGGGGCTCGCCCCCTTCCAGTGGCCACAGCGCGAAGGAGACATGCCCGGCGAGACCCGTTTCTTCGCAAATGGTCGCTTCTATACGCCGGATGGAAGGGCGCGCCTTGTGGCAGTGGAAACAAAGCGCGCTGATATCGTCGAACTGGCCTATCCGTTGCGCCTGAATACCGGGCGGGTGCGCGACCATTGGCACACGATGACAAGCACGGCGAAAAGCCCGCGACTGTCGGCTCATATGGCTGAGCCCTTTTGCGAAATGCACCCGCAGGACGCCGAACGGCTGGACCTCGGCCCGGCCGATATCGTCGATGTGGACAGTGCCCATGGCACCATTCGTGTGCGCGCCCTGATCACTTCGCGCCAGCAGCGCGGCTCAATATTCGTGCCGATGCACTGGACAGATCAGTTTGCGTCCAATGCAAGGGTGGACAAGCTGGTGGCGCCGCGAACAGACCCGATCTCGGGCCAGCCGGCCTCGAAGAACGTTCCCGTCAGTGTCCGACCATTCGCGGCAAGCCATTACGGCTTTATCCTTTGCCGGGAATTGCCGGAACAGATGGAAGCGGCCTATTGGGCCAGGGCAAGATGTGCCGGAGGCTGGCGGGTCGAACTGGCCTTCGACAATCCAGACATTGCAACGGCTGATCTCGTTCAAGGCGCGCTTGGCCTTGCTGTTGATGGTGCCAGCGTCTCGTACGAGGACGACAGGACCGGTCAGCAGCGCTATGCATGGTTTGACGGTCCGCAATTGCAGGCGGCCATATTCCTGGCAAGAACACCCGTTGAAGTTTCGCGCGCCTGGGCAAGCGACTTACTTGCAACGCAGCATGAAAATCCCCTTGAACGCTTTCGCCTTGTTGCCGGAAGGCCCGGGCAGGATGTGCCCGATCGCGGCGCCATCGTCTGTTCGTGTTTCGCGGTCGGGGCCAATGAGATCGCCCTCGCCGTCAGTGCTGGCTGCATCAGTGTCGAGGCCATCGGAAAACGTCTGAACGCGGGTACCAATTGCGGCTCCTGCAAATCTGAAATCAGTGGAATCATCAATGAACACCGTATCCTTGCTGCCGAGTGAACGGACGACACGCAAAGCCTGCCAGAGGCATTCCCAACGCGTCGGCGAACTGGCGGTCCTGCCTGTCTTTTTCAAGCTGAAGGCCAGAAAGATCGTGCTGGCGGGCGGCACCGAAGCGGCTGCATGGAAGGCCGAACTGCTGGCCGCCAGCGGCGCCAGGGTGCATGTCTACGCCGAGACACTGTCCCCCGAATTCAAAGCGATCATTGCGGCCGGAAAACCCGGGCAATATGTCCATCATGCCCGCCAATGGGGGCCTGATAGTCTCGAAGGCGCTGAACTGGCGCTGGCCGATGCTGAAAATGATGATGAGGCAAAGGCTTTCTTCACGGCGGCCAGAGCCTGCGGCCTTCCGGTCAATGTGATCGACAGACCTGCCTTTTGCAGCTTTCAGTTCGGCAGCATCGTCAACCGCTCACCGGCGATCATCGCCATATCAACCGACGGCGCGGCGCCGATCCTCGGACAGGCCATCCGCCGCCGCATTGAGGTGTTGTTGCCGCCTGCCCTGCAGGATTGGGCGCGCCTTGCCGCAAAGTTGCGCAGCAGCATCAATCAAAGGCTGAAACCCGGCCCGCAGCGACGGGCCTTCTGGGAGCGGTTCGTCGACAGGGCATTTGCCAGGGCGCCGGATCATAAAGCCGAAGCAGCATTGCTTGGCGATGTGGAAATGATCCGCACCGCCCCATCTCGTCATGGCGGCAAGGTGACTTTCGTCGGCGCCGGTCCGGGTGATGCCGAACTGCTGACCATGAAAGCCGTCCGTGCACTGCAAGCAGCCGATGTCATCCTGTTTGACGACCTGGTTTCTGGCGACGTTCTGGAACTTGCCCGGCGCGAGGCAAAACGTTTGCTGGTGGGCGAAGGCAAGGAATGTGAAACCAACGAGATGATGATCAGCCTCGTCAAGGCAGGCAAAAATGTCGTCCGGTTGAAATCCGGCAACCCCATGACGTGTTGCCAGGCAGCCGATGAAATTGCACGGCTGGAAGCCCGGAATATTGCGGTCGGCCTGGTGCCGGGGGTTGCAATGGAGCCAGTTGCAACAACAACGACGGGCATTGGGTCCAACGGCCTCGTAGGAGGCCCATCAAGCGTCAATGCCCGAGGCCAGTATCCGGCAAAACACATGCACCAGACACGGCAACATTGAAGCCAGTCGGCTGCTTGCCAAAAACCTGATTTCAATTCCGAAAATCGGCACCGGCAACGTGCAGGGTCAGCCCTACAGAATCCAGCAATGTCGCCGACGGATTGACCGTTGAGATCTGCTTGCAGGCATCGAGGCCGCGGAAATTGGTGCAGAAGCACAGGACCGTGTCGCAGCCCTCGTCCAGACAGGAACGCACCAGATCCGCGATCCGCTTGGGCGATACGTCGGCCATGTCGCGGCTGCGATCCAGTTCGAGGCAGTGACTGACCTTTGTGGCGAACCCCTCGCCTGCGAAATTTTGCACGATCGCCTCATGCACATCGGTGCGAAATGGCGTTATCAGGCCGATGCGGGCAGCGCTTGCTTTGCGCAGGGCTTCAAGCGCCATCAATGTGGTGCTGGTGACCGGCAGGTCCGCCCGATCTGTGGCCCGCCGGCACCAGGCCCGTTCGCGGTCAATGCCGAGCCAGGCGCCGGCGGTCCCGGCAAAGATGATCCGGTCGACATCCGCCTCCATAAGCTGATCAATCGCCCGGTCGATGGCCGCGTCCTGAAACTGATCGACGGAATCGCCGCCCAGATCGACGGCGACGACGGAGAACCGGGCGATATGAAAGGCGACCGCCGGATTCATTCCGCCAGCCTGCTGGCGCAATGTGTCCTCCACGACGACGTTGGAGGACGGTATGATCAGACCCACACGGTGCATTTCAACTCCCAGACCATTAAGGCAAAACCATACCCATGGACTTCAGCCGCGTCAGATGATCGAACTGCGCGAGGCAATACCGCCATCAATCGTGACAATGGTGCCGCTGGTATAGCCTGCGCGTTCGGAAGCGAGAAACACCATCTGATCAACCACTTCGTCAACGTGAGCCGGACGACCGAGCGGATAGTTTTTCTCCAGTTCGCCGTAACGGGCCTCATCACCCAGCCATTCCTTGGCGCGGTGTTTGAGAAGCTTGTATATGCGATCCGTATTGACCGGACCGGGATTGACGCCGACCACCCTGATATTGTCATCCAGGCTGGGCCCGCCAAGCGCACGTGTGAATGCCATCAGCGCAGCGTTTCCGGTTGTGCCGGCAATATAATTGGCGTCATAACGCTCACCCGCATTGCCGATATTGTTGATGATGACGCCGCCGCCCTGTGCCTTCATGCGCGCGTAATAGAGCCGACACATGTCAATATAGCCAAACACCTTCAGTTCCCAGCCCTGACGCCAGGTTTTTGCGTCGATGGAAGCGAGATCCCCTCCGGGGATGACGCCCGCATTGTTGACAAGGATATCGACATCTCCCACTGCATCGGCAAGGCGGTCCACTGCCTGGTCCTGCGTCAGGTCACAGGCATGAGCGGTGGCCGTTATGGCGTATTCGCTCTGCAGGCGCTTGCACAATGCATCAAGCAGATCTCCGCGACGGGCAGTCAGATGCAGGTTCACGCCCTCTTTGGCAAAACCAACCGCCAGTCCCTCGCCAATGCCCTGTGAAGCCCCGGTAATCAGTGCTGTGCGCCCTTTGAGACCCAAATCCATCATATGCTCCTGTTTGTTTGCACGACCTTTTTCCATAAACGCTCAGTAGGTGTACAAAATTTAGAATATTGTGCAATATTTTTGTGCAATCTGGATAAATTGGTACAGTTTATATGTCAATTCATAATTTTTGGTAGACACAATATGCATTTCATGTTTGCCTGCATCACGCGCGAAAGTGCACGCCATCATCAGGAGAGAAGGAAATGACTATGTTGAGATTATCTCGAAGGACGCTTTTTAACGCTCTGTTCGTATCGACACTTGCCTTGGCTGCGGGCCCGGCGACAGCTGCAGGTTTCCCGGAAAAGCCCATCACCATCGTTGTAAACTGGCCGGCAGGTGGCGGACAGGACACCGCAGCGCGCTTGATCGCCGACTGGGCTTCAAAACGCGCACCAGTGCCGATCATCGTATCAAACGTCACGGGCGCCGGCGGCGCAAATGGCATCCGGGCCGCAGCGGAGGCAGAGCCGGATGGCTATACGCTTGGCATCATGGGCTCCAGTTTTGTGGCGCGCGGCTATCTCAATGAAAACGCAACGCCGCTTGAAGACATCGATCCTCTGGTGTTTTTCGGACCGGACCCAGGCGCACTGGAAGTGCGCGCCGACACGGGCATCAAGACTGTCCAGGACTATATCGACAAGCTCAAGGCCGAGCCGGGCAGTATCATCAACGGCAATGACGCACCAGGCGGCTCATCCCACATTGTGGCGTCCTTGTTTGAAAGTGCCTTTGACGTGGAAATGACCAAGGTGCCTTACCAGGGGTATGCGCCGACAGTCGCAGCCATCATATCAGGTGAAGTCCAGTCGGCGACACTGCCGGTTCATCAACTGGCTGACCAGCATAAAGCCGGTGACATCATCATCCTGGCGGTTGCTGCCGAAGCACGCCATTTCCTGACGCCGGATGTGCCCACATTCAAGGAATTGGGTTTTGACTTTGTTGCCGGTGACTGGCGGGCGCTGTTCCTGCCGAACGGCGTTCCGTCCGAGACCAAAGCCTATCTGGAGAAATTGTTCATGGAAACCATGTCCGATCCGGCATTCATCGAAGCTGCACAGAAAGTGGGCTTCATGGTGACACCCATGCCCCCGGCTGAGACCAAGGCATGGATCGTGGCACATGATGCAGCCGTATATCCGATATTGCTCGATGCAGATCTGGTAACGACCCGCAAGAAATAGTGTGCATCTGTCAAAACCGACGTGGGTTCTGGCAGATGAGACCAACTACAGCAGACGATGGATCGTGGTTTTGACCCAGTCAGAATCGCGATCCGGCGCCTGACAGGGTAAAGAAGCTTCTTGCGGTTTGGGGGGATGACATATGGACAATGACGCGGGGCGCAACCAGGACAATGCCGGTCTGGATCTGGGTGTCGCCGTATTCTTTCTCCTTTGGGCTGGCGTTGGCTGGGTTTCAATCGCGACAAATTCCAGCCTGTTCAGTGGCCGCGCAACAGGCCTTGATCCGGGGCCGGCACTGTTGCCCATCATCACCCTTGCCATCCTGACCGCTGGTGGCCTTGCGCTCACCGTCAGTCCGGTGAGGAAATGGATGTCCGCATCGCGCCGCATCCGATGGAAGTCCGATCTCAACTGGCGCCCGATCGGATTTCTGGCTTGCGTCGTGGCTTTTCCGACGATCATGCATGCTATTGGATATGCAGCAGCAACAGCACTCTTCGTTTTCTTCTGGAGCTTTGCGCTTGCTCCCAATGCCATGCAACGGCCGCGTCGTACCCTTGCCATTGCGACCATTGCAGCCATTGTCACAACCCTGCTCATCTATGTGGGATTTGATCTCGTGATCCGTTCCCGTTTGCCATGAACGTCCGATTGAAGCCCCGCTCCATGGCGGAACGTCTTGTTGCTTTACCCATGCGAGCATCCTTTGTTGCGCGCTGCCTTGTCGCATACCCGCTTTGCATTTTTGTACAAGCGCTCCCAGGAGACCAACTTGTTTGACGTATTTGCCGCAGCTCTGATCGAGATCGCAACGAGACCAGACCTTCTTGGCCTGTCGCTGACCGGAGTCATGGTCGGCATCATCCTGGGGGCGCTGCCGGGTGTCAGTTCGACCATGGCGCTGGCGATCCTGTTGCCCCTGAGCTACGCCATGCCAACCGATGCGGCCATGGTTTTTCTGATCGGTGTATTTTCATCCAGCGTTTTTGGTGGATCCATTTCTGCCATTCTCATCAATATTCCAGGAACGCCCGGCGCCATCGTCACGCAGTTTGACGGATACCCCATGGCAAAATCAGGCCGTGCCGGTGAGGCCCTGAGCTACGCGCTTCTGGCCTCGACCGTCGGAGGACTTCTGGGCCTTGCCATCCTGTCGATCGTTGCACCACTGATCGCGTCGGCCGCCTTGCAGTTTCGCAGTCCGGAATTCGCCATGGCAGCCATATTCGGTCTGACCATGCTTGCCTATGCCTCACCCGGATCAACCTTTCGCGGTATATTGGTGGGATGCATCGGCTTGATTGTCGGCATGGTTGGCTTCGACAAGTTGACCGATGTGGCCCGTTTCGATTTTGGCACGCGCGTCTTGCAGAACGGTATTGATATCGTGCCGCTGACCGTCGGTATATTCGGTTTTGCCGAAGTGCTGATCAACCTGTCCTCGACCAATCAGCCAATCGCCCATGTCGCGCGGATCAATCGGATTTTTCCGCCCCTTGCCTCGCTTCCAAAGCTCATCGCGCCAATGATGCGCGGATCGCTGATCGGCACTTTTGTCGGAGCGATACCAGCAGCCGGATCAGCCATTGCGGTCGCTCTGGCCTACGCACAGGAGCAAAGACTGTCAAAGGAACCGGAAACCTTCGGCAAGGGCGCGCCCGCCGGCATTGTCGCGCCGGAAGCGTCAAACAATGCCTGTGTGGGCGGCGCGCTCGTGCCGATGATGACACTCGGTGTGCCCGGTGACACGATGACCGCTGTCCTGATGGGTGCGCTGCTACTGCACGGCCTGCGTCCCGGGCCGCTCTTGTTCGCGGAAAATCCGCAAATGGTCGGCACGATCTTCGGATCGCTCTTTTTCGCCATTCTGCTGACACTGGTTTTCGGTTTTGTCGCCATTGCCGCCATTATTCAATTTCTGAAGATGCCCCGGCATATTCTGATGGTGGGGATTGCGACCCTGTGCATCTTCGGCTCCTTTGCCGTTCGCAACACCCTGAGCGACGTCTACATCATGATCGCTTTTGGCGCCGTCGGTTTTGTCATGCACAAGCTGAAGCTGCCAACGGCGCCGCTTGCCTTCGGCCTCGTCCTCGGGCCATTGCTGGAAGAAAACTTGCGGCGCAGCCTGATTATCAGTCGCGGGTCATGGTCGGTTTTCATCGATCGCCCGATATCACTGGTCCTGATATTGCTGTCCATGGCTGCATTGCTCTATCCGCTGGTCGGTTTATACAGGAAAAATCGGCGAGAGCAGACGGGAAGAGAAATATGACGGAAACACGATCACTATCGGCAAGCATAGCCGCGCAACTGGAAGCCGATATTCTCACCGGCAAGCGCAGCCTTGGAGACCGGCTGGATGAAAGGGAACTGGCCCTGCAATTCAAGGCCTCCCGCACGCCGGTTCGCGAAGCATTGCAGCGGCTTTCGGCAACCGGGCTGGTTCAGATCAACGGGCGCCATGGCACCAATGTGGCGCGGCTCACCATGACGCAGCTTCTTGATGGTTTCCGCGTTGTCAGCGAACTGGAAGCCATTGCCGCCCTGCAGGCCGCCGGACGGATCACCGAGGATCAGATTGCTGCCCTGTGGCAATACAAGAAGGAATGCGAAGAGGCCTTTGCCGACCACGACACAGATGCCTTCTGTGCCGCCAATGACCGGCTCCACAACACCATACTGGAAGCCAGCGGCAATTGGATGCTGAAGGAACAGATGCGCGTTGCACGCGTTCTGGGTCCTTACCGACGCCATATCACCTACCAGCCTGGCCGCATGGAAAGTTCGCTGAGCGAACATGAGGCCTTCGTCAAAGCCATCGTGGCAGGCAATGGCACTGCCGCCGCCAACCAGATGCGTACCCACGTCAACGCCCTTGCAAACGGGCTGTCGGATTTCCTCTATTTTCTCAACCGCACCGGCCGCAGCCAGATCATCGCCTCAGGGCAGTGACAAGAGTTGGGCGGAATAGACTGATCGGTGTCAATTGTTCCGGCCGTGTTGAACCATTACGAGATCGAAGAGACGCTCTTGAGCAGCCATTCCGGTTTTCCAATCGCCGGAGAATGACGCCGCCGTTGACTACATGATCGATGGCAGCCACGTCGCGATCTGAGGAATAGCTACAATGAGAATCATCAGCAGCACGAAGACGCCGACGAACGGCCAGGCCGCCCTGTAAACATCCGATATGGGCAGACCCGGAACGGTCGCCTTGAAGGCGAACATCGTATAACCGAATGGCGGGGTTATGCCGCCTGCGGACAGGTTGATAAGGACCAGCACCCAGAACCAGATTGGGTCGAGCCCTGCGGCATCCACCAGCGGCTTGTAGATCGGTACGATAATCAGCAGCAGTGCGACCTGATCAATGAACATGCACAATACAAATACGATGCCGAGCAGCAGAGCGAGCAAGACCAGCGGCTGATCGGAGAGAGAGGCGCCGAAGGCGACGAGATCGCGTGTTGCACCGGTGAAGCCCAGCAATTGCCCGAAGAGATTTGAACTGACCACGATAACCATGATCATTGACGTGATAAGCATGGCTCCAGCCAGTGCCTCCTTGAGCATTGCGAAGGAGAACTTTCCGTAGATGATGGCCACAATGATCGATCCGATCACACCCGTGGCGGCGGCTTCTGATGGTGTTGCGACCCCAAGCAGGATCAATCCCATGACTGCAAATATGATGATCGAAAACGGCAGGAGCAGCGCGAGCGAATTCAGTTTTCCGGGGCCTGCACCTTCATCTGTGCTTTGCACATCGGGTGAAAGGGAACGATTGGCCCCTACTCTCATGTAGATATAGAGTGCGATCAGCACCGCAGCGACAAGACCGGGGCCGATGCCAGCGATCAGGAGCCGTCCAACCGAAACATCAGCCAGCGTCGCGATAATGACAATCAGCACGCTCGGCGGAATGATGGGCGCAAGCGAAGCACCGGCCAGGATCGTACCGATTGACAAGCCGGGATCGTAGCGCCGGGCCATCATCGTTGGATAAAGCGAGCGCCCCATCATCGCCGCAACAGCCATCGCTGCACCTGAGAGCGCACCAAAAACCACCGAAATCAGCACCGTTAGAAGATATTGCCGGCCTCTGATCTTGCCGACCAGACCGTCCATGGCGCGAAACAGGTTTTCAACGGATCCCGAGCGGGTAAGAATTTCTCCCATCAGAATGAACAGCGGTATCGCGGAAAGGGTCGAGATATTGGCGCTGTCGAATATGGAATTTGCAACCAGAATGAAACCGCGTGGCCCAATCAAAAACAGGACACCACCCAAATTGACGATCAGGAACCCGATAAATAGTGGTGCGCCAGATATAAAGGCGGCGAGCAGCAGAACAAGGCTGCCGGAAAGGACGACCCACCACTCCATTACGCGGTTACTACATTTATAACGTCACTGGGCGGTGAAACTGCGTTGCGCAGAAAGTGCACGCCGGTACTGAAAAAACCCCAGGTTATCCAAGCAGAAATCCATATTTTCGGGATCGGGCGCACACGGACCAGCATTTCGGTCCGCTCGACCTGAGAGATGTTGGCCCGCAGTGAAATCCAGGCTATCGCCAGGCATGTCAGGCCACCCGCAATTGCAATCAACACGCCGGCGACACGCGATGCGCGCGGCCCAAGGGATTCCGTCAGAAAGCCGATGGCGATATGCCCGCCCGTCCTTGTGACCTCCGGCATGGCAAGAAACGTACCGATACACAATGCATAAGCCACCAATTCATTTGACCACCAGGTCGGTGCCCCGAAAAAATATCGGGACACCGTTTCATAAGTATAGGAAAAGACAATCAGGCAAAGGCACACCTGCGCCAGCACAAATCCGAACCTTGTTGTTCGGTCATGCACCGATGCGAGTGCGCCTGTAATGCGTGCCATGTTCATCTCCCCTTGCCTCAACCCTATTTGGTCAGGCCTGCTTCCGCCGCGATCGCACGCAACTCGGCTGAGACATCCTCGCCGCAACATTTGCTCGCCAGAGCCCAGACGCCATCATAATAGGCATTGACGACCTTATCATATTGAGCAGGCGGGAACTGTGCGACGTTGACACCTGCATCGCCGACGGCGGTCAGCACGCCGCCAATCGCTGCATTGCCAATCTCGATCGTATCCTTTTCGGTCTGGATCGCAGCGGCTTCAACCGCAGCTTTCTGTTCGTCCGAAAGGCCGTTCCAGGTATCAAGGTTCATCGCTATATAGGACACGAGCTGACCAAAAGTCGGTTCGGTGCGGTACGGCGCCACCTCAAAGTGCTTCGTGTCTTTGTAAACACTTTGTGGCGCACAGGCGCCGTCGACGACCCCGCGTTCGATGCCGCCATAAACTTCACCCATCGGTGTATTGACCGCTACACCGCCAAGCGCCTCAATCACCGGCACATAGGTGGAGACACCGCGAATCTTGCGTCCCGCCCAGTCGCCCTCAGCCGACAATGGCTCCTTGAGGTAGCAATGATATCCGGCAGACCCGACGGCCACATTGGCCAAAAGCTTCAGGTTGTGTTCGCTCTGGAAGTATTTGTCGATGTAGTCAAACACGCCGGACGAACGGATTTTGTCCATATCAGGTTCCATGGCGTTTGTAACAATGGTCAGCGCCTTGGAGTGATATGCCGGATAGGTGTAGATGAGATCGAAGACACCGGCTGACGTCGGCGTGATCTGTTCGAAAGGCGGAACCGCTTCTGGTCCGCTGATGTTGACTTGCAGATCCACATTCTGCGCTTCAAGGTTTTTCTTGAACTGTGCGCCCGGCATATAGGCCATTTTATTGGTTTCCGGCCAACTGACGATCATGCGCAGTTCGTTCGCCGACGCGGCAGTAGCCAGTAGCGCGACAGCGATACCCGCCGATATGAGTGTTTTGAACATATTCTCTCCCCTTGGCTGTTAGCCCTGTTCGTCAGGACCAATCGATTGGCTGAGCAGCGACTTTCGAACGCGCCAGTCACCGTGTTAGCTTCACCCGTAAATTGGTGCCCGGTCAACGACGTCGAAGTTGCTTACGAAACGGCCTGCCTCCGATTAATTTCGGCCAGCCAGTTGCAGCCACAGAGCAATGTTCAAAAATATGAATCTTCTCATAGAACATCTATCTATTTGTATTTATTGTATTTTTATATAAAAAACATCACATTTTTGCGACGCAAAGACATTGAGGTTTCTCTCATTTCTTTGCAAAACTTCAACGCAGAATATTCATCTTTCCATAATTCGGAAAAGTGCTTGTCGCTCAGAACGCGCCGCACAAGGTGATCGAACAACGCACTTCTGCTAGTGGTTCAACCGAGACATTTGAACCATGCTGCCGGATTTCCCTGTGCGGTGCACGCCACTCAAATGGCACGATAAGCAGATCCATCACAATCAGACCGGTGGTTCGAAGCGTTTGATTCCTGCCACCAGGCAAGGCAGAACAGATATTGCGTAAACGGATGGAGATTGAGTGATGTTTTTTGAACCAAGACTTGGGCACGGCCTTCCACATGATCCGTTTCGCGCCATCGCAGCGCCCCGCCCGATCGGTTGGGTGTCCACGTTGTCGAAAGAGGGCATCTTGAATCTTGCGCCCTACAGCTTTTTCAACGCAGTTGCAGGGCAACCGCCCATGGTAATGATCAGTTCGGAAGGCATCAAGGACAGCATCCGCAATATTGATGCCACACGCGAGTTTGTCATCAATCTTGCAACGCTGCCACTCGCCAAAAAAATGAATGAAACATCACGCGACCTGTCGCCCGAGATCAATGAATTCGAATTGGCTGGCCTGACTGCCGTGCCATCGAAGCTTGTGCGCCCGCCCAGAGTTGGGGAAAGCCCGGCGGCACTCGAATGCAAGGTGACCGAGATCTTGCCGTTGAAAGACCTCAGCGGGAATCCGGGAGAACGGGTGATGGCAATCGCGGAAGTGGTCGGCATCTTTATCAATGAGAGCTATTTGACCGAGGGTGCATTCGATATGGTCAAAGCCCAAACGCTCGCCAGATGCGGTTATTGGGATTACCAGGTCACCACGGAACTTTTCAGAATGCCGCGTCCCGGCTACGAAGACGCCCATTAGATCCCATCATCGTCAAATACGGTGATGGGATCCAGAGCTGGCTTCAAACCGGCCTATGGTGCGCCCAAGGCGCTGCTCACGGCCTGATTGTCAATGCGTGGTCGCAGTCTAGCGTCCCTTGAAGTCGGGCTTGCGATTTTCGACAAAGGCAAGTTGCGCCTCTTTGGCGTCTTCGGTCCTCGAAAGCGCAACGGTGAGCGATTGTTCATAACGGTAGGCGTCACGAACCGGCATTTCCCCGACCGTTGCAAATGCCCTTTTCGCCGTTTTGATCGCCAGGGGGCTCTTGGCGGCAATCTCGCGCGCATAGACCATCGCCTCCTCCATCAGCTTCTCCCGCGGCATGACGGCCTCGATCACACCAAGCCGGTAGAGTTCGGATGCGGGATAGCGACGTGCGGTATAATACATCGCACGGCTGCGCGATTTGGAAAAGTGCTCCAGAATGAATGCCGTACCGCCAGCAAGCCCCACATCAACTTCCGGCATATTGAACCAGGCTTCTTCAGCAGCGAGCATTATATCGCAGGCAAGCATCAGTGCGAAGCCAGCCCCTATCGCCGGACCGTTAATGGCGGCGATGACCGGCTTTTCGCAATCAGCGACCGCGTAGAAATATTCCCGGGCGAGGCGGTTATGGGCAATATAATCGCCCTTGGACGCCTCCATTCCCACCCGCTCCTTGATGTCGGCCCCGGCGGAAAAGGTCTTGCCATCTCCTGTCAGAATCACAACATTCACCTGATCATCGTCCGACAGGGCGTCGAATATCTCGATCAGTTCCAGGCGCATCTTTTTGTTCTGCGCATTGACGGGCGGTTTGGCCAGCGTCACGGTTGCTATTTTGTCTGTGATCTCAACGCGATGATGTTCGTAGTCACTCATGGCTGGAAACACTCTCTTTCTGTGCAAATGGAACCCGCACCGGCATTGTGGAGCCTATGCGCGAAGCGCAGCATCAAAGCCGATGCCGCAGGCCTGTCCTGACCGAGGATAGATGTGATGACACAGGCTCAAAAGTAATTTCAGCGCACAGCATGTTTGCGAAATACAATAAGATGCACCATTCACTTGTCAGAAATGGAAAGATAACCTGATCATTGCACATAAATACGACAGGGACCATTGATCATGATCGAGATCGGGCGATTCAAGATAGAACGCGTTGAAGAGAGCATACAGCGCGAGCACACATCTCTATTCGCTGACTGGGATGAGGCGGCTGTCGCGCCTATCAGTGACTGGTTTGACAACGCCTATTACGACGCCGCCGACAGCTGCTTTGCGGCCTCCATCCATTCCTGGCTGGTGCGCGACGGTGATACGACCATCCTGATTGATACCTGCGCGGGAAACGGCAAACCACGACCAGCGTCTCCACGTTTCGATCATCTGGACATTGCCTATCTTGAACGGCTGACTGCCAGGGGGGTTCAACCCGAAAATGTTGATTATGTTCTGCTGACACATCTGCATGTTGATCACATTGGCTGGAACACCAGGCTGGATCACGGTGAATGGGTTCCGACCTTTCCCAATGCACAATATATTATGACTGAACGCGAACGCGACGGGCGCGACCCGGAGCGAGGCGCCGCAGGGAAACCGGAAGCGGCCCTCTATCCCTTCCTGGACAGCGTCTTGCCAATTCTTGAAAAGGCAAACGTCAGACTGGTCAATGGTGATGAACCAGGTATTCTGCCCGGAATTGATCTGGTTCCATTGCCGGGACATGCGCCCGGTATGATGGGAATTCGCCTGAATGACGGAGATGAGGAGGCATTTTTTATCGCCGACACCCTGCATCAACCCATACAGGTCTATCATCCGGATTGGTCAACCAAATATTGTGAGAACAAGGCAGTGGCCGACAAAACACGCGCTGATGTCTTGAAATATGCAGCCAATACCGGCTGCTTGATCCTGCCGGCCCATTTCGGCGGCACCCATTGTGGTTATGTCCGCCACGCTTCGGATGGTTACGCCTATACACCAAGCGCCATCATGCCATGATTTCGTCTCAAGCGAGTGCCGCTTTCATTTCGGCAGACAGAAAATCTACGAAAACACGTGTTTTAAGCGGAAGGTGCCTGCTTTTTTGAAACACGGCATAAATACCATTGTCAAAGTCGCCGAAACTGGTGGCGTAATCATCGAGAACCCGAACGAGGCGTCCTGCTGCCAGATCGTCCTTGATGACCCAATCATTCAACATACAGATTCCCAGTCCGTCCCGGGTGGCGGTCAGGATCGCTTCGCCATTGTCGGATTGAAGGATGCCATCGACGGGCACTTCGATATCCGGCTGCTGCTCCTTGCGGAAACGCCAAACGACGATTCCAAGATTGAGGCGGTAGGTCAAACAGGAATGGTCCACCAGATCGGTCGGATGGACAATGGGCGGATATTTGGCAAGATATTCGGGTGACGCGACCAGAATGCGTCTACTCGATGCCAGTTTGCGCGCAACAAGAGAGCTATCAACGAGTTTTCCGATGCGGATATCGACATCAAAACCTTTGCCGACGATATCCATGGGATAGTTCGACATCATGAGGTCAAACTTGATCTCTGGATAAATCTCGACGAAGCGTTTGAGCGCAGGGGCGACATGCATTTTTCCAACGAACATTCGCGCATGCACGCGCAGGGTACCACGCGGCACAGTCGACAGATCGCGGGCAGCGTTTTTGGCATCTGCGATTTGCAGCAGAATTTCCTCCACCTTGTCATAATATATGCTTCCGGCTTCGGTGAGACTCAGCCTCCGGCTGGTCCGGTTCAAAAGCCTTACGCCAAGGTCATTTTCCAGTTCGTTGATATGCCGCGATACAGAGGCAGGCGACAAGCCGAACTTGCGCCCCGCAGCCGACAGCGATCCATTCTGAATGACGCTTTCAAACACTTTCACCGTCTTCAGCCATTCCATGGCAAAGCCTCCGCATTCCGATTTTTATTGCATATCATAGCGATCTTTTCACATTTCAAAAAGATGCTCATCAATCAAACACCTATTAGCATGACTTCGGGGACGTTAGAATTGTCTGCATCGTCGACACAAATTGGCGATTGTTGTCCGAGCGTGAATTGAACAAGGAGCCACGATGGAGCACCAGAACCCATTGCGTCAGCTTGATCGCGATGACCGCACATTCCCAAGCGGCGGCAGGACTCTTTGGCGACCGCGCCACAGACCAACAAGCGACGGCTTCCTGCGCGCCATTTTTGCCGCATTGCCACCTGCAACCGGTTCACTACGAAGATATACGGATTGAAAATGAACAATAAAGGCTCACTTTCGCATCTGAAGGTTCTGGATCTCTCGCGCGTCATGGCGGGACCCTGGGCAGGGCAGGTCCTGGCTGATATGGGTGCCGAGGTGATCAAGGTCGAGCGACCTGAGTTCGGCGATGATACGCGCAGTTGGGGACCTCCGTTTCTCAAGAGGGCAGACGGCTCGGAAACGCGGGAATCGGGCTACTACCTTTCTACAAACAGAGGCAAAAAATCGATCACGGTTAATCTCAGCACGCCAGAGGGCCAGGAGGTCATCCGCAAGCTTGCCGGCAGCTCAGACATCCTGCTTGAGAATTTCAAGGTCGGAACGCTGGCCCGTTTCGGCCTCGACTATGGTTCATTGAAGAAGATCAACCCCCGACTGATTTATTGCTCGATTACCGGATTTGGCCAGACCGGGCCACGCGCCCGTCAGGTCGCTTATGATTTTCTCATTCAGGCAATGGGCGGCATGATGTCCATCACCGGCGAGGAAGACGACAAGCCAGGCGGCGGTCCACAAAAAATCGGTGTACCACTCGTCGATCTGACCACAGGTCTGTACTCGGTGATCGGTATTCTGGGCGCCATTGCCCGCCGCGACCAAACCGGCACGGGCGATTTTGTCGATGTCGCCATGCTCGACGTGCAGACCAGCCTTCTGGCAAATCAGGCCATGAATCATCTGCTCACGGGCAAGACGCCGCGTCGGTATGGAAACGGTCACCCCAACATCATGCCGCAGCAGGTGTTCACGTGCCAAGACGGCCAGATCGTGCTTGCGGTGGGAAATGATGGTCAGTTTGCCCGTCTCTGCTCGGTTCTGGGTGACAAGGACATGATGGCTGATGCCGAACTTGCCACAAACAAGGGACGGGTGGCGCGCCGCGACTGGTTGTTGTCCCGGCTGGCCGGGCATTTCTCGCGATATGAGCGCGCCGAACTTCTGGCCCAACTGGACGGTGCCGACGTCCCGGCCGGGCCGATCAATTCCATTCCGGAAGTCCTGGCTGAAGAACAGGTGCAGGCCCGGGATATGGTGGGAAACCTGTATCATCCAGAGGGCGGTTCAGTGCCGCAGGTGTTCAGCCCGATCAAATTCGAGGCTGCCGACTATCGTCCGGACACGGCTCCTCCTTTGCTGGGCGCCGACACCGACAAAATCCTTGGCGATCTTGGCTATGATGCCGAAGATATCGCCGGTATGCGCAAGAACGGCATCATTTAGATGCGGTTCTTTACCGCATGTCTTTCAGGCAACTGATTCGCACATTTGCCAGGCGCTTTTTCCTGTTACGCCCCGGAGCAGTTCATCTTCAAATGACATCATTTGATGGTTGGCTGCGCAAAACCAGACCACTCCGCCCCCCATGCCTTCGCAGCGTAAAGATATCCGCAATTGCATAGGGGCCAAAATTGGGCATCATGGGATTTCGCAGGGAGGAGTTCACCATGGGGATCAAGGCGCATCTGCTTTTCTTGTTCATTTTGCCGGCGGGCAGCATCGCAAGCCTGGCACAGGATGCCGCGCCGCTTGTTGCAGCAGGTGCAAGGGTCGCCGCTGTTCACTGCGCGCGCTGCCATGTTGTTGACGAGGTCAATGTCTTTGGCGGCATTTCCTCCACGCCTTCCTTTCCGCTTCTGGTCAAGGCGCTTGCGGACTGGGAGGACCGGTTTCAAAGTTTTCACACCCGCCCTCCGCATCCTTCCGTGATCCGCTTCGAGGGCGAAGTGATTGCGCCCGATAAACCTGTGTCCATTGTCCCGGTCGAGTTGAACTATTCAGACATTGAAGCCATTGTGGCCTACGCCCGTTCGCTCAACAAAAGAGACCAATAAGATCAAGGGACCGCATGCGTGATTTATGGCAGGGGATGATCGAGGCTTTCTGGCTGATTGCGTCCTTCAATGCCGATCTTTATGAAATTGTATTGCGTTCATTGCAGGTGACTGTCACGGCGGTCATCATTGCCTCTGCCATCGCCCTGCCCCTTGGCGCGGGTTTGGCGGTCAACCGGTTTCGCTATCGCAGGGCTACCATTTCCCTGCTCAACGCATTGATGGGCCTGCCGCCTGTTGTCGTTGGTCTTTTCGTTTATATCCTGCTGTCGCGATCCGGTCCGTTCGGTGTTCTTGGACTGCTGTTTACTCCAACCGCGATGATCATCGCCCAGATCATCATCATAACACCGCTGATCGCATCGATCGCCCATCAGGCCATTCGTGACCTGTGGGCCAGCTACCACGACCTGCTGATCTCGATGAATACGACAAAATGGCAGCGCATGCGCACGCTGATATGGGATGCGCGCCGCTCACTGATCACTGCATCGCTTGCCGGATTTGGCCGGGCGATTGGCGAGGTCGGCGCCATCATGATCGTCGGCGGCAATATCGATCACCTCACGCGGGTGCTGACGACCGCCATCGCGCTGGAAACCGGCAAAGGTGATTTCTCACTGGCTCTTGGCCTCGGCTTCATCCTGATCGCCCTTGCCATTGCGGTGAATATGGCCATTCATGCCATCTCGCGCACCGAGAGGGCCAGCACATGGTAGCCTCCATTCTGCCGCTCACCTTGACAGACGCAACCGTGCGCAAGGGCGGCAAGACCATCATCGGCCCGATGAGCGAGACCATCGGCCCCTCGGGCTTCACCATTTTCATGGGTCCCAACGGATCCGGCAAGACGACCTTGCTGCGACTCATGCACGGTCTGGAGCATCCGCGTGGTGGCAGCGTCACATGGCAATTGCCTGCCGCACAGGCGCGGATGAAACAGGCCTTTGTATTCCAGACGCCGGTGATGATGCGCCGCACGGTGGTTGAAAATATTGCCTATCCGCTTCGCGTCCGGGGCGAGGCGAAAAACTGGGCACATGCGGAAGCAGCCCGTTGGGCGGACATCATCGGTCTCGGCAACGCTCTGGAGCAAAACGCCGAGGTGCTTTCCGGTGGCGAGAAGCAGAAACTGGCAGTCGCACGCGCGCTGATCGTCCAGCCGGAGGTGCTTTTTCTCGACGAGCCAACAGCCAATCTGGATGGAAAGGCAACGCGTGAAATCGAAGGTATATTGCTGGCGGCACAGGCCGACGGGGTGCGCATTCTCATGGCGACCCACCATCTTGGCCAGGCGCGGCGTCTTGCGAGTGACATCATTTTTTTGTATCAAGGACAGGTGCACGAACGTGCAGCGGCGGAGGAATTTTTCAACACACCAAGAACGCCGGAATCCAAATCATTTTTATCAGGAGACATAGTTGAATGAGATATTTTTCTCCCCTCATGGGCCTTATTTTTTCACTGGCATTCAGCACTGCATCGCTGGCTGATGACATCAAGGTTGCGGTCACGACATCATTCCACAATTCAGGTCTGTCAGACATTCTGTTGCCGGAAATCAAAAAAGACCTCGGCCTTGATGTGCACCTTCTCGTGGTGGGAACGGGCCAGGCTCTCAAACTCGGCCGGGCTGGCGATGTTGATGCCATTCTGGTTCACTCCAGAAATGCAGAAGATACATTTGTCGCCGAAGGCTATGGCACCCACAGACGTGAAATCATGTACAATGATTTTGTCATTATCGGCCCCGGCAGCGATCCGGCCGGCATTTCGACTGCCGAAAAGGCCAATGAGGCGCTGGCCAAAATTGCCGACGCCGAGGCCATATTTGTCAGCCGCGGGGATGACAGCGGAACCCATCGCAAGGAAACCGCACTGTGGCAAACTGCCGGCCAGAACCCGGAAGGTTTTGATGTGAGCTGGTACCGCGAAGCAGGCGCTGGCATGGGCGCAACGCTGAACACAGCCGTGGGCATGGATGCCTATGTCATTTCAGATCGCGCCAGTTGGCTGAAATTCAAGAACAAGGGCCATTCGAAAATACTTTTTTCCGGCGACCCGGTTCTTTTCAACCAATATGCCTATCTGCCGATCAGCAAGGAAAAACACGCACACACAAAGGACGAGCTTGCGCTGCAGCTGGAAGAATGGCTGGTCAGCAAAAAAGCGCAGGACATCATCGGGTCCTATACCATCGGCGGTGAGACCCTGTTTACACCCAACGCCAACGCCAGTGGCGGCACTTAACACATCATTGTCGCAGAGCGTTTGCCGCTAGAGGAAACGCTCTGCAGATTGACACGACCCAAGCCTACAAAAGGCAATTCAAGCCAGGAACAGATCATGGATGAACAGGGACACAAGCCAAACCGCAAGGAGCGGCGCACCGCCGAGGCCAGTGGAGGCATGACAGATCGCCTGTTCCTCGAAATTGCCGATCGCTTCATTGATGTGGCCAATCGCGAAAACAGGACGGTGCAGGCAACCGATCTGCATATGGCCTTTCTCTATGCCGCAGCCCGCTACAATGCCCATGTGGCAAAGAATGTTGTCGCGGTTTCAGAGCATGAGCCCTTTGTGGACGAAATGACCAAAGCCTATCAGGAAATGCTGCGCAACCATCTGGCCGACCCACAGGTTTAAGGTCAAACGGGCTTACCCGTTTTCTTCCATCATCAGACGCCGTCGCAGTGATACCTTGGGCGCCGGTACAGGTTCGGCATCTTCTATTTCCGCGAACTGGGCCGAATTTTCTGACGGTTCGCTCAACAATGCAGCGTCATCGCTTACTGGCAGCGGCGTTTCGCCATCCGTCAGGATCGCCGTTTCATCTGGCCCCGCCAAAGCCTCTTCTCCGGCTTCAGGATCATCCACATCGACGCTCGCCACCGCTTTGTCTTCAGCCTCGCCTTCGGTGAATTCCTCGACGGCTTTCAGGTATCCACGACCGGCCTGCCAGGCTGATTTGAACGTCTTCATGATGAGATCGGGACTGCCGAAATCCTCGCCGTAGTCGACAAGTCCATCGACATTGGCGTAGACGGGATTGGAGCGCCAGAGCGCCGCCATGGCCTGTTTTTTCAAAAGCTTCGGCACACCTTCCTTGAGAAAGACCGAAAAATCCGAACTCTCGTCCAATGCCGTCAGGTCAACGGCTTCGGCAGCTTGCCGGTTGGCCGCCAGTTGTGCCTCCAGAGCCGCAGCCTCGGCCGCCTGGCGCTCCACCTCCTGCGGGCTTGATTGCGGCACGACCTGCTCGACGTCGACAGCCGGAACCGCTTCGGCTTTTGCATTGGCAAGCTTCTGCCGGGACCAGCGGGATAAACGCCCTTGTGTTTTGTCATCAGGTGGCATTTTTTTATCCGTCAATGCTTTGTGTGCGCCTTGAAGATCGGCGTTTTGCCGAATTTCTGCTCCTCGGTATTCAGTCGATCCCGCCGCCTCTTGATGAATTCCACATCGACATGGTGCTCTTCCACGAAGGCCTGGACAAAAGCTGCAACAGCCTCGGGCATCGCGATTTTTTCGATAATGTCATCTCCGGCATCGTGGTAATCCTGCGCTTCATAGGAAGAGGCTGTGACGATGAGCGGAACATAGGGAAATTCGGAAGCTGCATCTTCATTTTCCTGCAGAACCACATAGAGTTCCGGCTGATCGAGCATCAGGTTCAGCCGCAGTGCTTCCGTTTCCTTGCGATGCAAGGTCAGGGACAGGGTCGCGGCATGATATTGTACAAAATCATCGCCAGACATCAAAATATCCCAGGACGCATCCTGCGATCCGTTCAGGAAAACAGCCGTCGGCTTCCAGACCCAATCGGCCCAGGGATGCGACGATTTGCGTTTCTCGACAACAATGCCAAGCGGGATACTGACTTCTCGGTCAACGATGGAACTTACAATAATGCGCCACTCCTTCAATGCACCCAAGACCACAGAGTGTGAACGATAGCACAGCGCGTGCCAAGGGCGAATAAGCCTTTGGAAAAAACCTAGGGACGTTAAGCCTTTGGAACACTTCTAAGGATGTATAGGACAACCGGGTATGCATGGGCTATGCTTGGGAACTTGCGCATCCGGGGAGGAGACAAGCATGATACCAACGGGACACAAGTGCCTGATATGCGATTGCGAAAAATCCATGCCGCTCAGTGCGTCAAAACTGACGAAGGCACTGGGATACGATGTCGATGTCATTCATACCCACCTTTGCCGTTCTGGCATTGGCGCGTTTGAAAGAGCCCTTGCGGAAGATGCCCCGCTGCTGGTTGCCTGCACACAGGAAGCGCCGCTGTTTCAGGAGATCGCCGATGAAAACGGGCGGTCGGAACAGGTGTCTTTCGTCAACATAAGAGAAAATGCAGGCTGGTCTGCAAACGCTGCGGACGTGAGCCCGAAAATCGCCGCGCTGCTTGCAACAGCGCAGTACAATTCCAGGCCGGCGCGGCTGAAATCAATCCAGTCCGACGGCATGTGCCTGGTCTATGGGTCTGGGCAACAGGCGCTGGACGTTGCGAAAATCCTGTCATCCAGACTTTCGGTCACCCTGCTTCTTTCTGATGACGTGGATCTGCTGCCGCCCGCGATCGCGGATGTTCCAATCTATCGAGGCGACATCGCCCAGGCCGAAGGATCCTTTGGCGCATTTTCGCTGACCGTCAATCAATATGCACCCATCATGCCCTCATCACGCAATGGGCTGAATTTCCTGATGGCGCGCGATGGCGCGAAGTCCGATTGCAGCCTGATACTTGACGTCTCAGGGGGTGCGCCTCTGTTTACAGGCCACACCCACCGCGACGGCTACAAACACGTCGACCCCGGCGATCCGGCAGCGGTTTTGCGCGCCGCAATCGAACTCTCCGACATGGTTGGCGAATTCGAAAAACCCCTTTACGTCGATTACAATGCGGCGACCTGCGCCCATTCGCGCTCGCAACAACCAGGCTGCAACAAGTGCCTTGATGTCTGCCCGGCCGGCGCCATCAGCGACGCCGGAGACATCATATCGATCGACAGCGGCATATGCGGTGGATGCGGGGCCTGCCATGCCGTCTGCCCGACGGGTTCGATCTCCTATCAGTATCCTGACCGGGCAGATATGATCGGCCATGCCCAGACGCTGCTCGGCGCCTATCACACGGCCGGTGGGAAACAACCGGTTCTGCTTATCCATGATGAGCCATTCGGCAGTGACCTGATTGCCGCCATGGCGCGCTATGGCAGAGGGCTGCCGGCCAATTGCCTGCCGATTGCCATGCATGCACCGACCACTTTGGGTCATGTCGAAATGGCGTCCATGTTTGCCGGTGGCGCGCAGCATATCGTTTTCCTCTGCGATCCGGCAAAGGACGATGAGATGGACGGACTGCGGGCAGAATGCCATCTGGCCGACACGATCCTGTCAGGTCTGGGGTTTGGCGACGACCTGCGCGTCAGTCTCTTGAGCGATGCTGATCCCGACAGGATCGAAGAGGCATTGTGGTCGCTTCCCCAGCATAGTCCCATTGCGGGTGAGGCCTTCAACCCTGTCGGCTCGAAGCGCGATGTGGCGCGCATGGCCTTTTCCAAGCTGCACCAACAATCCCCCACACAGCCTGATGTGATTTCACTGCCGGCCCATTCGCCCTATGGCCGGGTGGAGATCGACCAGACGGCCTGCACCCTGTGCATGGCCTGCACGTCGGCCTGCCCATCGGCTGCCGTGGTTGACACGCCGGGCGAACCCAAGCTGCGCTTTGTTGAAAGTGCCTGCGTACAATGCGGTCTGTGCGTCAATACCTGTCCGGAAAATGCCTTGAAACTCGTCTCGCAAATCGATTTCACGCCCAAGGCCATGCAGCCCATTACGCTCTATGAGGAGGAACCCTTCAACTGCGTGGAGTGCGGCACGCCCTTTGCGACCCAATCGACCATCGACCGGATCAAGGGTCAATTGGCCGGCAAGCACACGATGTTTGCCGATGCGGAACGCTCGCGCATCATGGAAATGTGCGACAAATGCCGGATCGAGTTTCAGGCAAACAGCATCAACGATCCCTTTTCCGCCGGAACACGCCCGCGCCCCCGCACCACCGAGGATTACCTTGAAGCAGAAAGCAAGGGCCTGAGTGTCGATGACTTCCTGATGGACGATTAAAGCGGATGGCAATCGTAACCGCGGTTCATGAACCCGGCACCGGAATCTCGCCTACCGGTTCTTGATTAATCCATTGACCTAGCTTACTGACATTATTACATTCCCAGTTGGGAGAATGCCTCCTATCCGGGTGCATGTTCTGCGAAATACCAGTGATCGGAAAACAGATGGGACAATCGGTTTCACAAAAGATAATTGCCAGGGCCACAGGGCGGGAATACGTGGAACCGGGCGAGTACGTGATTGCCACGCCGGATTTTACAGTGTGCCAGGAAATATCGTGGCCTGCCCGCAAGGCCATCATGGAGCGCGCAGGCGTGAACAAGATAGCCAATCCTGAAAAAGTGGCTTTCGTCATCGACCACACCACATCGGCCGGCATGGGTACCAATTACTACAAGGCCCACAAGGAAATGAAGGAATTCGCCCTTGCCAATGGCGCACACTTTTACGGCGCCGGATCCGGCCTCAGGCACCTGGTAATGACAGAAAACGCATTCGCGCGTCCTGGCGGCCTGATCTTTTCCGATGAACCCAATATTGCCAGCGTCGGGGTTTTGGGCGCTTTGAACATTGCCATATCGTCAGAGGTGGTCGTGACACAAGTCAGCGACAGCAACTGGATGATGGTGCCGCGTCCGGTGCGGATCAAACTCCACGGCAAACTTCCACGGGGAGTCACCACGCGCGATCTGGCGCAAACGCTGATCCGCGATTTTTCACAGACGGATACGCTATCGCAGTCCTGCATTGAGTATTGCGGTCCGGCTATCGCCGATCTCGGACTGGACGCACGCCAGACGCTGCTTGCCTGCACCTATCACGCCGGTGCCGATACCGCCCTGATGCCAGTCGATGAAAAAGCCATGGCCTATCTGCAGGAACGTGCACCGGATGGGCAGTACGAGGTGTTCGAAGCCGACGCGGATGCCGAATATGCATTTGAAACCAGCTACGATCTTTCGGTGCTCAGTCCGATGGTCACAGCCCCACCCGAATTGCACAATGTCTCTGTCGTCGAAGATTTTGCCGATCAGCGTATCGACCAGGCAGCGATGGGGACCTGCGCCAATGGAAGGCTGGAAGACCTGCGCATTGCCGCGGAGATTCTCAAAGGCCGAAAGATCGCACCCCACGTTACCTTCTACATCACACCGGGCAGCCGTGAGGTCTATGCGAATGCGGCGCGTGAGGGACTGCTGGAAATCTTCATGCAGGCCGGCGCAACGGTGCTGGCGCCGGGTTGCACCACCTGCTGGGGATATGAGGGCTATATGGACGCCGGAGAGGTGCAGATATCAACGCACCAGATGAACTATCACGGCCGCAATGGCAGCAGGGACTCCCTGTCGTTCCTCTCAAGCCCACATGTCGTTGCCGCGTCTGCCATCACCGGCTTCATCTCGGATCCGCGCCCGATGCTCGCCTGAGCGTGTGTCAGTCCCGGCGCGCCCGCGCCAGGTTCAATTGTTCGATGATCTGCTCGCGACGCTGCCGCACGCTTGCATCCAGATTATCATAAAGACTTTGCCCATGAGCATCGATGGCGACCGTTAGCGGTCCCAGTTCGGCCACGTCCATTGCGACCAGACGATAGTGCGAGACCAGGTCGGTCCAGGCAACCTGTTCTATTCTTCTGATCGACTCGGAATGCAACGGCGCACCACCACCCAGAAATGACAGATAAACACCGCCAACATCCTTGAGGGCCGCCGCACAGGCTGAATCAAGCCCACCTTTCCCCCCAACACAACGCAGGCCGAAATGACGGATAATCCTCGGCATCATATGGTTGAAACGCGTGCTTGTCGTGGGATTCATGTACAGGATTTCAATACCGTTCCCGGTGTCCCGGCTATAACTGCCCAGATGAAAAAAAGCCGATTGCGACAAGTCCATTGGCATTTTCTTGCCGGCATCGATGAAGTCGAGAATGCGCTGATGGGTGGGCATGCCGGCAGTCATCTTTACCGGCCCCGTGAGCGTTACCATGTCACCGAGCTCAAGACTTTCCGCCGTCTGACGGCTCATGGGAAGATCAATATTACGTATGGCACTCATGATTATTCCAGCCGCTCCACATGCCCGTCACTGTATATTCGTGCGCGGGTTCGCCGGTTGATCCAGCAGTTGAAGGCAACGGCAACCGGCGTAAAGCCATGACCGGCAGCATAGTCCACGTGCACGCCCAGAACCGTCGTAGCGCCGCCGGTGCCCATCGGGCCATAACCCAACGCATTGACCGCTTCACACAATCGCTCTTCCATTGCAGCAACCTGCGGATCAGGATTGATGGATCCGATCTCGCGCAGCGTCTGTTCCTTGGCCAATTTCGTGCAATAGTCGAATGTGCCGCCGATGCCCACGCCCATCACGACAGGAGGACAATGTTGGGCGCCTGCCTTGATCGCCACATCAAGAATATATGTCTCGATTGTCTCGAGGGTGGGAAATGTGAAAAGTTCCATGGCCGCCCAGCGTCCGGAGCCAAGTGCCTTTGGCGAGCAGATGATTTCAATGTAGTCCGCGTCTTCGACGAGATCATAAGTGATGATCGGCATGTGCCTGCCCGAATAGCTGCGCTCATTGGTCAGCGGATTGGTGACATGTTTGAGGAGCGGTGGCTGGATTGTTTCCACAAGATGATCAAAACCGGCCCTGATTGCCGATTTGATGTTGGCATTCCAATCGGCCTTCGTGCCGATCTTGACGAAATAGACAGGCACCCCGGAATCGGAACAGACAAACTGGTTATCGTTCTCGGCCCGATTGGCGCTGGTGAGCATCATGTTGAGTGTTCGGCGGGCGGTGTCCGTGGTTTCCCGGTCGCGGGCCGCAGCCAGGGCCACCTTCGTGTCTTCAGGCACCTTTCGCAGCGCCCAGGAATAAAGGTCCTCACTGAGTTTCTGTATGTCTGCGTCTTTAATGGTCATGAGGCTGGCAACGCGCTGAGGTTGTCGGGTTGACCGTCGTCGGCATATCCAAACTGAGGTTCGGTTCCGTCGGGTAGAGGCACATGGTGGGCATTGAGCATCATGGCCACCATCGTGTAGTAACCGACCACGCCGGTCAGTTCCACGACACCCTGTTCACCCCAACGTTCTTTTACGGCCAGATAGGTTGCGTCCGATACTTTTCCTGTCATTTGCAGTTCCTGTGTAAAGGCGTAAACCTCCCGCATGCTCTCATCGGGAAAATCCGGCACGACGCCTTCTTTCAAGGCATCAATGATTTGAGGTGACACACCGGCTTTTTCAGCAATTCCCCGATGAATGCACCATTCAACTTCACTGTTCCACCGGCGCGCGCTGGCTATGATGCTCAATTCGGTCAGCTTCTCCGGCAAGATCGTGTGATAACGCACGAACTCACCCAGCTTTTGCCATCGATCCGCCAATACCGGGCTGTGAATCGCTGCGCGAATGGGCCCGACCACCATGCCGCGAGGACCTGCGAGCATATCATCGTAAACGCGCCTTTGCTCCTTCGAAAGTTCTTCGGGTCCCGGCAAGCTGATGCGTACGCCGCGATCTGACCCGTTGACGGATTTCAAATCTCTGCTTGTCATTGATACTCTCCTTCGACCCGGCTGGTTTTCGCAAGCAACACTTCTCCTTGCTCGCCCCACAAGGGCGCATGCCGGTCAGGACTCAATGGTGCGTTTGTTGAATTCATAGGTCTGACAGACTGAGGAAGCTCATCCCAAGATGGATGCTTGATGAGGCGCAATGCCTGTTGAATATGAGAAGGCAGGCCGCTCACGGTTGCGTTGTCAGAAAGTCGATAATGGGCTTTTTTGGGTCGAAATTTTCGCCAACCACTCCCGGGGACGGATCATCCTGCGGCACCGTTGCACGGATGCTCTCGCGCGCGGAAACCCTCTCATGCCACCTGGCCAGCTCTGGAAACGCGTCCCGCCATTGATTTTCAAGAAAGCGGAAATCCAGTTGCCCGAGAGCGCAAACGATCCCAATGTGCCCCAAGCCGAACCCGGCAGAATCGAGTTGCCCTGCCTCACGCTCCAGAAGCGCCATTGTTGCGCGCACCTTGCTTTCGAAAGACAGCGGCAGAATCTCCAGGACACCCGTCGGACGCGTCAGTTCAGTCCGCCACAGAAGCAAAATGTCGGTCAGACCGTCGCCGAGGGCCTGCCAGCGCAATTGGGAAAACCGAGCCTCCCCTGAATCGGGCAGAAGACGCGGGCCACTGCCCAGCGTGTCGAGATACTCACATATTACCCGGGAGTCGAAGAGGGTTCGATGATCATCGAGCACGAGGGTCGGCAGCTTGCCCAGAGGGTTGTCGCGCTGGAGTTCTCGATTAGGCATTGCAGCAAACGCGACTGTAGAGCGCACGCACGCCACCTGATCGAGCATTCCCTTTTCTTGCAGGACAATCATCACCTTTCTGACAAAGGGAGATCGTGGCGACCAATGCAGTTTCATGGGGCGATGCTCCTCCGGACGGATATGAATTCACGGCAATGAAGCCTCGCCAGGAAACTAATTGCCAATCGCAATAAAGTCAATCTTATGGATATTTGACTTTTTAAAAAAGACAAGGTCCTCGAACCCGGCTGATTGCACTCATGAGGGATCGGTATTTTCCAGGAAGTCCAGCAAAACCTTATTGAAAGCGTCCGGCTGCTCATAGCAGGGCACATGCCCTGCATCGCGAATTAACGCATATCGCGCACCAGCAATATTATCGCACAGGACGCGCATGGAAACCGGCATGTTGCCGTCGTTTTCTCCGACGATGACAAGGGTGGGCACATCAATCCGAGACAGTTGCGAACTGTAGTCATAGGCCTGCAAGGCCCGCACACATGCCACATAGCCCTCAAGCGGCACCCGTTCGGCAGCCTCAAGCGCCTTCCTGTGATGGCCGGCATCACGGAAACCCTGACTGAACCAGCGCTCCGCCATATCCGCAGCAATTGATTTCATGCCCCTGGCATGCGCCATGTCTATGCGGGACTGCCAGGTATCGCGGCCTCCCGGCGCCGTCGCGGACTGGCCATCGCACAGAACCAGCCTGTTAACGCGCCCGGAGGCCGCCTGCCATGTGTCCAACACGGTGGGCACACCCATCGAGAGACCGATCAAGGTTGCGGATTCTATGGAGAAATGATCCAGAAAGGCCCGCAGATCGGCACCGAGCCTTTCGAAAGTACAAGGGCCGCTTGGAACGCTTGTCTGGCCGTGGCCTCTTTGATCATATCGCAGGACATTGTAGCGGCCGGCGAGCGCCACAGCCTGCTCATCCCAGAGACTCAGATTGGTCAGAATTGAATTTGCGAAGACGATCCAGGGCCGGTATGCCCCGGCACGCTGGACAGAACATCTGAAGCGCAATCCGTCATGATCAACCCATTCGATTTCAGAGGTCATGTCATTTTCCACTCACAATAAAAGCTATGAAGCATATTATTATATCTATGAGAAGATTTCACAAGACATTTTATAGGGATTGATGACGCCGGCTTCGAAAATGCCAAGGCTGGCAGTGAAAATCGATATACCCGCAACCTGTCGATTTCCTCACCTTCATTCAACCCGTGACGCGCGATATTTCATGAACAGTAGACCCTAACCCCATGATGAGGATCAACGGGGGTGACAAATTCGGCCAGCAACGGACAGCATAATGGCGCAAAGATCCGGCTGATTATGTGTTTGCGCCGCACTGCCGCGGCAGCTGTTCGACCCATCTCACAATCAATATAAGTTATAAGATTGACTTTTTAGGTTTTGATGGTACCGTCGCTAAAAATATCGAGCCAACCGCCTCACCGCATGGATTCAAGAAGAGCAAAAGGGAGTAACGAACTTGCAAAACTCCATCCACTTAAATCTGATGAAGACCAAGGCAACGTTGCCCCAGATTGAGGCCGGGCGCCTCATCCGCAGGAACGGCATGCCAGGATCTGTTTCCGGCTGCCCGGCCGCAATGCCGAATTTCGAGCCTTTGGCACACCTGCCAAATTGATGTCAGCCAGCCCGGCCGAGGACTTTGCCGGTGCCGGCCCCCTGGCGAATTTCAAAAGAAGCAAAGCCTTCAACGCCACGCTTTCGCAGATTGGCGATTCTCAAGCACGTGACACTTTCAAGGAGACCCGTTGATGTCCGGTCCGCTTTCTCATATTCGTGTTCTGGATCTCAGCCGGATCATGGCCGGTCCCTGGTGTGGCCAGACCCTCGCCGATCTCGGCGCCGACGTGATCAAGATCGAACGGCTGGGTGCAGGAGACGACACCCGCCGCTGGGGACCGCCCTTTCTGAAGGACAAGGATGGCAACCACACAGGCGAGGCTGGTTATTACCTGTCGGTCAACCGCGGCAAGCGATCGGTGGAACTGGATCTGAAAAGCGAAGAAGGTCGGGCAGCCGTGCGCGCGCTGGCGGCGCAAAGCGATATCCTGCTGGAAAACTTCAAGACCGGTACTCTTGGACGGATGGGGCTCGGATATGAGGACCTCAAGAAGGTCAATCCCAAGCTCATCTATTGCTCGGTCACCGGTTTCGGCTTGACCGGGCCACAGGCCGGAGACGCGGCCTACGACTTCATGATCCAGGGGATGGGCGGACTGATGAGCGTGACCGGAGGTCCGGATGGCGATTCGGGCGGCGGGCCGCAAAAGGTGGGCGTTCCCATTATCGACCTCATGACCGGCATGTATACCGCCGTCGGAGCGCTCGCCGCTCTGGCGAACCGCGAGCAGACCGGCAAAGGCGATCATATTGACCTTGCCATGCTCGATGTCTCCGTGGCGACGCTGTCCAATCAGGCAATGAATTACCTGATCTCGGGACAAAATCCCGTGCGGCGCGGCAATCGCCATCCCAATATCCAGCCGCAGAACGTCTACCCCGTTGCCGATGGTCACATCGTGCTGGCGGTGGGCAATGACGGACAGTTCCGCAGTTTCTGCGACGTGATCGGCCTGCCCGCGCTGGCGGACGATCCCAAATACGCCACGAACGCGGCGCGGGTGGAAAACCTGGAACAGCTGGAGACGCGGCTGATCGAAGCGCTTGCCTCCGGCACCATTGCAAAATGGTGCACGGATCTCGCTGCTGCGGGCGTTCCATCCGGTCCCATCAACACGATCGACCGGGTCTTCGAGGAGCCGCAAGTCAGGCATCGCCAGATGCTGCGCGACATCCCGCACCCGCTTGCAGGAACGGTCAAGCAGGTGATCAGCCCGCTCAATTTCCGCAACGCGCCTCTATCGTTCGAGAAGGCGCCCCCATTGCTGGGTGAACATACGCTGGAAGTGCTTTCGGAACTCGGACTGGGCGATGCGAAATCATGAGCAACAGTCCCGGTACAAACCAGACGGGCCAATGGCAAGGAACTGCGCTGATTGCACAACTTGAAACGTCGCCGCCGAACCGGGCGTACTATTATTCACGGCATGCCGAATCATTTGACAGAAGCGCCGGCATCGCCTGTCACCACCTTTCAAAGGTTTGCTTTGCCGGTTCATGGAAAATGGACCAATAAAGCCGCTATTTGCATAAACAAAATCATGAATCATATCAGGAAGACCAGATGTTCTACGACCCCCGCCACGACGACCACGGCCTGCCTCACAATCCATGGATGGCGCTTATCGTGCCGCGCCCGATCGGCTGGATTTCCACCGTCGATCAGGCAGGGATACGCAACCTTGCTCCCTACAGCGCGTTCAATACGATATCGTCGCGTCCTCCCTTCGTCATGTTCTCGTCAGACGGTGACAAAGACAGCATCATCAACGCAGAGGCCACTGGCTTTTTCTGCGTGAATATCGCTACATTCGAGTTGCGCGAGGCGATGAACCGGAGTTCCGCGCCCTATCCCCCCGAGATCGACGAATTTGCCGCTGCCGGCCTTACAGCGGTCCCTTGCGAGAACATTCCCTGTCCGCGGGTCGCCGAAGCGCCGGTATCGATCGAGTGCATGCTGTCACAGACCATCCAGCTCACACCCGCCAGCGGCGCCCCATGTACCAACCGCATCGCTATCGGTGAGGTCGTGGGCATTCATATCGACGAACGGGTGCTGCGCAACGGCAGGGTGGACTCGGAACTGCTGCAACCTCTCGGGCGGATGGGTTACCGGGATTACACCGTTTCCACGCGCGCCTTCGAAATGATCCGCCCCGTGCTCGACGAGAGCTGATACCGTAGGAAAGCTGAAAGGAGCCCCCCGATGAGCCACGCCGAAACCCTCTCGGTCGAAGTTGCCGAATACATCGCCACGATCACCATCAACCGCCCACCCGTCAACGCGCAGAACAACCAGTTTCGCGACGAGCTGGTGCATGTCATCGACGTGCTTGGCGATCGTACGGATGTGCGCGCAATCATTATCACCGGCGAGGGCAAGGCCTTTTCCGCCGGGGCCGACCTGTCGGAGCGCCCGACGCAGGAGCCGGGCCATTACACCACCCACAACCGCCGGGTGCGGGCGAGCTTCGACTGCCTGCTCGAGTGTCCCAAGCCGATTATCGCGGCCCTGAACGGAGCGGCCATCGGCGCCGGCTGCGTCACGGTGCTTTGCTGCGACATCATCGTGGTATCGGAGAAGGGCTTCCTGCAAATGACCGAAGTCAAGGTCGGTCTCGCAGGTGGCGTGGCCCATGTGCGCCGTCACTTCGGCGAAAGCGATGCGCGGATGATGATCTATACTGCCCGCCGGGTCTACGGGCCGGAACTGCTTCGCATGAACGTGGCCTCGGCCTGCGTGGCACCGGAAGATCTGCTGGACACGGCCAGAGCGATCGCCAGCGACATCACCAGGGCCAGCCCTTCCGCCGTACGCGCTGCCAAGAAATCGTTCCAGATGACCGAAGGCGTATCGATCTATGATGGTTACCGCTTTGAACAGGGCCAGACCAGGGCGCTTTCGACCTCGGAGGACACAGCCGAAGCGATGGCCGCCTTTCGCGAGAAGCGGTCGCCGGTTTTCAAGAGCTGAAGAGGGGTTTGCCGCTCCTGAAACGGCGCGGCAAACATCAATCCGGCGTCTATCGCAAAGTCACCTCGATCTTCATCATGTCGCCCCGGTAGATGCCGATGGCCAGCAGGATGATGATTCCATGCTGGTTGACGACCATCCGCTGTACCTTGGCCACGGGATCGCCGATGGAGATGTTGAGTTCCGTCGCGGTTTCGAGATCCGCGGCGCCGATGGTGACAATCTGGTTGGCTTTTTCAACCGTCTGGCCCGGAATGTCGGAGACCAGACGCATGGCCGTGACCTTGGTGTAGTTGTCCTCGGGAATCGCTTCACAGATGCTTTCATCCACGAAAACGTCCGCCAGCAAGAATGCCGCGCCGTCACGGTTATGCTTGCGTCGCAAGTGCCGATAGGAAGTGGCAGCCGCGCCAAGGCTGCCCTCGTAGCGGGGCAAGTTCACACCGCGCTCGTCGCCGAGAATTTCGATGGTTGCGTTATCGACCGCAATGAGAAGCCCGGACCAGTCCGTCTTGACTTCGCACCACAGGTCGCGCTTGGGGCGTTCGACCACGAAAGTGCCCTTGGCGCGATAGCGCTCGATCAGTCCCTCCTTTTCGATTATGTCGAGCGCCTGGCGTATTGTCATTGTGGCGACACCGCACTGGTCCGCCAATTCCTTGACCGTCGGTATCTTGGTGCCCACGTCCCACTCGCCGGTGTCGATCCGCTGACGGAACAGGCTGGCGAGTTGTATGTAACGCGACACATTGCTCTTTTGCATGGCCTTTACGGTCGCGTTTCCACTTTTCGCATCTGGCATGGTACATCCTCTCATTACGTCCCCGCCAAAGATAGGCGCGGTCGGGCATAGTATCAATCATAAAAACTAGACTTTTGGCTCTTATTGTGAAACGCCGTCGGATGAACCCATAAGTTGGTTTTTTGACCGCCACAACAGCTGATCAATTTGAACCCCGCCTTGCCGTTGACCTGACCTTTGACCTGAATTGCAGAAGACTCTGACTCTTCAATGCGTTCCCTGGCAACATCCCGAAATCTTCAGCCACGAATTTGCGATCCGTCAGACTGGCCCTACTCCTGACCCTGACGCGCCGGATACTGAAAGGTGCTCTTGCGAGGCGAATGCTTGCCTCGCACAAAGACACCCAAGCATCGCTCCCAGAAATGCGCACCGGTCCCGGTGTTGACAACCGACATCGATACCTTTTTAAATTATAATTATAGTTCATTATATCGTACGCGAGGGATTGAGGCCGTAAATTATGCGAAATCTTCTGCTCACGGCTCGGCCGGCCTATTGGCATCGGAATTATGCGTTGCCCCATGTAGGGTTGAGAATGCCCCGAAACCCTTGACAATCGGCAAATTCATCCATGCCAATCGCCTAGCAACACTTTACAAAACCCATTAACCTAGTCTATAAACATAAATGGTTTCACAGGTCATTCTCTTCGCTTATATTGACGCGTGAAACGACACCGATTTTCAACATGACACTTCCCCGGGAGGAAAACATGAAACTGACCGCCGCTCTAAGTCTCGCCACAGCTCTGATGCTGGGCGCAGCACCTGCCATGGCGCAGGATTTCCCAAGCAAACCGATCACCATTATAAACCCCTATTCCGCTGGTGGCCCGGCTGACCTGATCAGCCGCACCCTCGCCGAAGGCGTCAGCAACATCCTGGGTCAGCCGGTGGTGGTGGAAAACCGGACGGGTGCGGCGACCGCGATTGCCGCAACGGCAGTCGCAAAGGCGCCAGCCGATGGTTACACGCTGCTGATCGCTGGCTCGCCAACCCATATCATCGTGCCGGCGCTGCAAAGCGTGAACTATGACGGAATCGCGGATTTCACCCCCGTGGCGACCGTTGCCCTCGTGCCAAACGTTCTTGCCGTCAACAAGAAATCAGGGATAACCAGCATCGAGCAATTGGTGGCCAAGGCAAAGGAAAGCGACGACGCCGTCAGCTTTGCATCGGTCGGCAATGGCAGCCTGCCGCATCTGTCCGCCGCATTCTTCCAGATCGAAACCGAAACGAAAATGGTGCATATCCCCTATAAGGGCGCGGCTCCAGCCGTGGCTGACCTGCTCGGTGGCAACGTTGACATGGGTTTCCTGAACGCCCCACCCCTGATGCCGCATTTCGAATCCGGCGACCTGATTGCCCTGGGTGTGGCTTCACCAAAGCGCTCCGCCAAGCTGCCGGATGTACCGACAATGGAAGAGCTTGGTTTCAACGGCTTCGAAATGAGCACCTGGTACGGCATTTCAGCGCCTGCCGGCACGCCTGACGACGTGGTTGCCATTCTGACTGACGCATTCGGCAAGGCTCTGGCCAAGCCTGAAATCGCCGAGCGCCTTGCTGAACGCGGCGTTGAAGTCAACTACATGGATAATCAGGGTTTTGCTGCACTTCTCGCTAGGGATTCCGATCGCATGCTCGGCTTGATCGAGAGCGCCGGCCTCGTAAAACAGTAGAACCGCGATAAAAAAGCGGGGATGCCGTGCTTGCGGCGTCCCCATCTAAAGTGCAACAGGGTTGCGAACTCGAATTGTCTGGCGAAAAGAAGATGACATTGATTGAGGGGCGGGTCTGGAAGTTCGGCAACAATATCAGCGCCGATGACGGTATCATCCAATACTCACAGGTACCTGATCTCGGGACTTTCGATATTCCCGCGCTCAAGGCCATGTGTTTTGCTACGCTGATGCCCGATTTTCCGCGCAGAGTGCGCCAAGGCGACATCATTGTGGCAGGCAGCAATTTTGGCCATCACAGCCACCCGCATGCCTGCGTGGCAATGAAGGAGTCAGGCATCGCCGCCGTTTTGGTCGAAAGCTGCGATTCTGCCTTCGTGCGCAAGGCGCTCAATGTCGGCCTGCCCATTATCCCCTGCCCCGGCATTACCAATTTCGCGGAGGCGGGCGATGTCCTCCGTACCGACCTTGCGACTGGAACCGTTGAAAAAGCGGGTGCAGCCGGAAGCCTTCACTACCGTCCATTTGCCGCTCAAATGATTGAAATCTGGGAGGCGGGCAACCTGGCGGATGCGCTGAAAAAACGACTGTCAGGAGTAGAAATTCCATGACCAACCGCGTCGGCAAGACCCAAAGATACAATATATGGGAAAGTGCGATTGCCGTAATACTGGCGCTTTCGGGGGCCTATATGGTGTGGCAGGGGTTGGAATACGGCTTTGGCTCCCTGCGTCGGATGGGCCCCGGCTTTTTCCCTGTAACGGTCGGTGCAGCCCTGATCATACTGGCATTGGGCATCGCTTTTGAAACACGCTCAAGTACGGCATCGAACCCCAACCTGCCGTGGCGGCCATTGATCGCCATTGCTGTCGGGCTTGGTGCATTTGCCACGTTCATCAATCTCCTCGGAGCGATCCCGGCGACCTTTATGCTCATATTTGTAAGCATGATCGGTGACCGTTCCGTCAGTTGGAAAACCCGATTGATCACTGCGGCCGGCATCGCGGTACTGGGTTTCTTGTTTTTTGGAATTGCCTTCCGGCTCCCTATTTCCGCATTTTGGTGGTGACTATGGATATTCTTACCGATATCGCCCTCGGTTTTCAGCGAGCGATCGCTCCCGATGCCCTGTTGTTCTGTTTTATCGGTGTCACGATCGGCACGTTTGTAGGGGTCCTGCCAGGCGTGGGAGCTCTGGCCGCAGTCTCCCTGTGCCTGCCGTTTACCTACTATCTCGATCCGACAGTCGCACTCATCATGCTGGCGGGTATCTTCTACGGTGCGCAATATGGCGGCTCGATTGCCTCCATCCTTCTCAACGTGCCGGGTACGGTCACTGCTGCAGTGACCGCGCTTGATGGTAATCCCATGACAAAACAGGGTCGCGCCGGCATTGCGCTGTTCACCGCCATGATTTCCTCCTTCATCGGTGGATCGATTGCCATCGTCCTCATGATGTTGTTCACCCCCATGCTCGCGCAATTCGCCCTGCGGTTTTCCTCGGCCGAATACTTCATGATCATGTTGCTGGGTCTGATCGCTGCATCGACGATCGCACCGGGTTCGCGGCTCAAGAGCTTCGCCATGATGGCCGCCGGACTGGCAATCGGCCTCGTTGGTTCCGATCTCAATACGGGCACAATGCGCTTTACTTTCGATCGAATTGAACTGACCGACGGCATCAGCCTGGTGTCCATTGCCATGGGGCTGTTCGGCGTTGCTGAAATCCTGTCGAGCATTGGTGGCGATCGGCCGGAAAAAATCGATGTCGGAAAGATAAGATTGAAATCCATGATACCCTCGCGGGCGGAACTGGGTAAAATCATCAAACCCATTTTGCGTGGAACCTTTACCGGCGCCGGTATCGGGGCCTTGCCGGGTTCCGGCGCCGTTGTCGCGACCTTCATGGCCTACGCGATCGAGAAAAAGGTTGCCAAAGATCCCTCACGCTTCGGCAATGGCGCCATTGAAGGCGTCGCGGCCCCGGAAGCTGCCAACAATGCCTCTGTGCAGACTGCCTTTATCCCGACTCTGAGTCTCGGCATTCCCGGCGATGCGCTGATGGCCTTCATGCTGGGCGCGATGCTGATTCATGGCATCGTTCCCGGCCCCCGGTTCATCATAGAACAGCCGGTCATTTTCTGGGGATTGGTCGTGAGTTTCTGGATTGGCAACCTCATGCTCCTGGTGCTGAACCTGCCCCTGATCGGGATCTGGGTACGCATGCTGTCTATCCCCTATCACATCCTCTATCCGGCAATGCTGTTCTTTATCGCCATCGGTGTTTATTCAGTTCACTATCAGGTTTTCGACATCTACATGGTATTGGCATTCGGTTTCGTCGGCTTCTTCATGAACAAGTTTGGATACCCGGCTGCTCCCCTATTGCTGGGCTTCATTCTGGGGCCGCTGATGGAGGAACACTTCAAGCGGGCATTGCTGATGTCCCGTGGCCAATTCGACATCTTCTGGGAACGCCCGATCAGCGCAGTGTTCCTGGCGATTGTGGCAATGCTGCTGGCCTACAGTCTTTTTTCAATCGTCCGGCGGCAGAAAAATTCCAAAAACAGACCGGAGGCATGAAATGCAAGAGCGGCACGAATTGCTTGTCGTCGCTTCAATTCCGCCCGAATTGAGGCTGCAACTTTCAAAAAACCATGATCTTGTGGACCGGCGGCCGGAGCCGGGTAAATCCTTGCCAGGTTACCAGGTGGCCGTGACCATGAGCGTGGCGGGGATGGATGCAGCCATGATGGCGGCCCTGCCGGATCTCAGGCTTCTGGCCTGCAATGGCGCAGGTACGGACAAAATCGACCTCGCGGAAGCCGAACGGCGCGGCATCAAGGTGCAGCACACGCCCGATGCCGTGACGAATGATACCGCCGACACCGCCATTGCATTGATATATGCGACCCTGCGCCGGGTGGTGGAAGCCGATCGCTTCGTTCGCGCAGGCAACTGGAAATCCAAACGCATGACACCGTCCAGACGCGTGTTCGATGCCAGGCTGGGAATCGCCGGCCTTGGAAAGATCGGCATGACGATCGCACGCCGCGCATCAGCGCTTGGCATGGACGTGTGCTATTGCGGCCCGCGTGAAAAGAGTGACGTAAATTATCCCTACTACGCTGAAATCACCGAAATGGCTGCTGCGGTCGACGTGCTGGTCCTGTCCTGCCCGGCGGCGCCGACCACCGAAAATCTGGTCAACGCCGAGGTTCTTCAGGCATTGGGCCCGAATGGCTACCTTATAAATATTTCTCGTGGCTCCGTCGTCGATGAAGAAGCTCTGATTACAGCACTTGAATCAGAACGGATTGCCGGCGCGGGTCTTGATGTATTCCGGAAAGAACCGGACATAGACCCACGTTTTCTTGTCCTTGAAAACGTTGTTCTGCAGCCGCACTACGCGTCCGTGACCACTGCAACGCGCAATGAGATGGCGCAGCTTCTGGACTCCACAATAAGCGCTTTTTTCAACGACAACACATCCTAGAACATGTCTGGCTTTCATTGAACCACTCTGTTCGTGATTCAGTGAGTCGATGCGCCAGGAAAGCGGTAAAGAGCGATGCTTTTGCATCGGTCGAGACCTCTGACGCAGCGGGCGGCCACTGGTCGCGAACCCTTCGGGCCAGCTGCTTTTTCGCCACTATCCACGTCGTTTCGCTTGCCCGCACCTGAAGGTACGCGCTTCGCGAACCAACTTGATCCTGACCAAAAAACAACTGGCAGAGTGAATCAATGAAAGCAAGACATGCTCTAAAGCGGATGCTGCGCCTGGCACAGATCCGTCGCGCGGGCCTTGAATGATGCATATTGGGCGTCATTGATGATGCCCTCCTGCTTCATCCGCTCGACATCGCCAACACGTTTTTCAAGGCAGTTGGCCAATGCGGGATTTACCTCGGTCACAGGAGAAGGTTTGGCGGCAATCGGGATGGGGTTTGCATCGCCGGAAAGCAATCTGCCGATATCATTTGCCCAATTGCTGTAAAGCAGAAATGCGAGCAGTGCCGCGACCACCAGTGCCAGCAGCCTGGCATAAGGCGTATCCCAAAAACTGCGTGACGTTTGTGCATGTGCCATATTTGTCTCCCCCGGTGTCTGTCAGCCCCGTTGAATGGGCAGGTTCGTCAAAAGATTTTGCGGTTTGAAAACCAGCTTTCTGTCGGTCGTCATTGCCACCCCCAGATAGACGGGTTTTCCCCTCACCTGTTCCATCATGTCTGCCGGATCCAGAAACTCCATCCGATAGAGCGCGATGATACGATATAGGTCAGCTTCGGCAACATCCTCGCCATTATACAGGCAATTGAGAATTTTTGTGGATTCCTGATCACAACCCACATGCCAGGACCAGCTTTCGTCCCGGATGGATTTTACGGCCTGAATGCGTGTGCGTATTCCGAGGAAATGACCTGTCCAGGCTTCCATGACGCGGCCCAGCGCATCGGATGCCGGTTGGGTGAAACGAAAATCCACAGCCATGTCGAACTGGTCGGAACGTTTCCAGTAGGCTGACTTGTTTTCCTCTGTCATGACATCAAGGGCGATTTCCCGCGCCGGGGTTCCAGCTTCCGCCAGCAATTGTCCCAGGCCGCCAAAACCGCTCTGGCTGCGCATCTCGACGATTTCCTGGTCCGCCAGCATCAGTTGGTCATCGCCCGTTGTCACGGCCTGTTCGCGGAAAAACAGTTCAGCGGCCCGCAACTGCATGACATCATCGGCGTCAGCCAGAATATTGCACAGGATGAGATGCACCATCTGGTCGATGAAAACCGGAGGGATGGAAATCGTATCGCCGGCAAAAAGGGCCGCATAGGCCGATTCCACCGTTCCATGGCGGGCGAGATGGTCACGAAACGCCAGCACGACGCGGTAATTGTCCGCCGTATCGTGATCGGCAATCGCGTTCAATTCATCATTTGAGGCAGCTGCAAATGGATCAGCCATCAGCTTTTCAAACAATGCGTGTTCATTGGCGCAGGATTCTTCCACCGGATGAATTTCCGGACGCGTCAGATAGGCCCGCAGATAATCTGCAGTCACCTTGAGCCAACCATTTGCGTCGCGCTCGACCAGATGCATACCTGCAGATTTCCAAAATTCCATATTCATTCCTCTACCACGTCCCAGACACGGGCGTGGAGTGTTTCGCCCGGCACATCGACGATGCGAAACTCTTCTTTTATGGCAGCATTGTCATCGAAAATGCGTCGCAGGGTAAAGACGCTGTTGATCGGGACCTGTTCACACAAGTCCAGCACGAAGGCAATTTCCTGTTGCGCCGCGACCTCGGCGGCATCAGGCGATGGCGCACCATAATGATCGATAAAGTGCAGCACCAGTCGGGCCGTGATCTCGTCCTTTTCTTCCGGGCTTATTTCGGCAACCGAGACGAAGGTTGAAAAGCCGAAACTGGCCAGGGACAGGAAGCCGTTGCTGAATGCCTGTTTTTCCTTGCCTGCCAGTTTGTCTTCCACCGCGTTGGCAAAGCGAAAGCCGCCGGGAATGGCCCATTCGTCCGGACTGGCGGCATTCTCGAATACCTGGCTGTCGGACGGATCAAAACGGATGGTCTTCAGAAATTTCATCATTGGCCACCGCGCCCGGCGCGCAGCCGTTCAAGGGCGTCACCGACGGGGACATTGATGGTGCTGCCACCATCCTTGACCAGCGCATTGCCCGTTTCATCCAGTCCGATCAGTTCGCGATCATCTGAATGTCCGGCCAGACCGAGCGCACCCGTTTCCAGCGGAGCCCTGGCAAACAGCCGGCCTTGCCATTGCTGGTGGACAGGTTTGAACCCTTCCTCGGACCAGGTGTGGATCCAGTTGACAATATGGCGCGCAACCGATTCCAGCAATTGCGTGTGGGAAATGTCGCCGCAGCCTTCATCCCACATTGTGGAACTGTGCATTTCATGGCCCGGTTCGATGCCAGTCGTCACCGGCGCGATGCGCACATCAAACCCCAGAACCATCCATCGGGGAATACCGTTCTGCTCTTCATTGCTGATCACAAGATCGGCAAATCCAATCCTCGCATCATTCATCAGGATCGCCGATGGCCATTGATAGGTTATCGAATTTTCAGCCGGGCCAAGAGCGCCTGCCGCGTCCCCGAAGGCGACCAGGCCGGCAAACAGAATTTCACCGCAGCGGCTTCGCGGCACGTCCGGTTCCAGCACCAGAGCAAACCGCAGGTTTGCAATGTCCCGTGACCAGACAATATCACCGGCGCCGAGCGCCCCCTGCCCTGCCTGTGCTGTGGCCCACGCCCTTATATCGGTGTCAGGGGAAACGGCATGCCCGGTCAACAGCGGCGGAAATGTAGGAAGTGGATTTTCCATCAAGCCAATCAGGTTCCGGAAAGATCGATTTCGCTTTCAACGACGTGATTGAGATCGGTTCCCTCGGCCGTCAACACCATCTTGACGGCCAGCGTCTTGCGGCCACCCAGGTCATTTTCCCTTACGATCCGCTCGATTTCCTGCTGCGACGTCACCCCCACCTGTTTGAGGAACTTGCGCATCGACATGTTGAATTCTTCGCTCATGACATTTCCTTCTTTCGCTTGCATTTGTTCATTCCAGATGGAATGCAATGTCCTTGATATCGCCGCCGCGTGCAACCCGCAGACTCAGGCGATTGCCGCTTCCCGTCAACGCCGCAGCGGCCCGATAGGACCCGGCTCTTTTAAGCCGCCTTCCATTGGCGGAAAGGATGATGTCGTCGGCGCGCATCCCGGCTTTTTCCTCAATTGAGCCCGCTTTCACCCGCACCACCAGCATGCCCGAAAAGGCCGGACTGGTGACAGCCTGTGTCGGTCGCACGACCATAGCCGATTTTGGATGTGAAACGATCCCGTCATCCAGATAATCATCAAGGACACGCTGCAGCAGCGCCGCCGATACGGCAAAATTCAAGCCGATATTGGAATCCGAGCCCTTGGTGAATATGGCCGACAGGAGGCCGATCAACGCGCCTTCTTCATTGACCAATGCACCGCCGGACATGCCGGGATTGACCGCCGCATCGGTCTGCACAAAATCCTCGATCGGGTTGAACCTGACTCCTGACACCTGCACAGCGGATACAATGCCGCAGGCCACAGATATATCGAGGCCAAAACTGTTGCCGATCGCACAGGCCCTGTGTGCAACCGCGAAAGAGGATGCAAAGCGCACAGGTGGAAGCGGTCTTTCTATACGCAAGAGGGCAATATCGGTGGCCGCGTCGCGCATGACAATGGTTGCCCGCATGCTGACACCATCCGATGTACGCACAAAAACGTCGAGCGCCGGGCCGAGGACGTGATCGGCGGTTGCCAGCAACGTCCCATCGCCGACGACGATAGCCGACCCCTCCGGTTCTTCGTTGCGACTGGCATTGTCTGGCCAGACAGGCAGCAGGCTGACAACAGAACGGGCCGCACATGCAATATGACCGGCAAAATCAAGAGCAACATTGCCTGCGGTGTCGCTCTCGCAGGGCGTCATGGCAGGCACCGGCTGTTGCGCACCGGCTGTCACGCACAGCATCAACCAAAGGCAAATCTGGACAAAAATCCGCAAGAGCGCCTAATCCAACCGCACGGAATGATTGCTCGATACGAAAGCCTGACCGGTTGATTCCTTTTGCGTACCCAGGATGCCCCAGGCAATGACGCTCACCACAACCATCAGGCCAATTCCCAATAAAACTGATTTCATCATCTTCCCTTTTCAAAACCTTTTGTTGAAACCACAGACCATCAAGGCAGGGCGCAACCTGTTCAATGGGGCGGCGCTGTCGCCTGCTTGAGAAAGCGAATGAGATCGTCTCGCCTCTCGACGCTCTTCAGCCTTTGTATCGGCATTTTTGTTCCCGGCAGCATCACATCCGGCCCGTCGTCGAACAATTGCCCCACCGTTGTCTCATCCCATACGACCTGCGTGTTCAGAAGCGCCGCAGAATAGCTGTAGCCCGGCAGCGTTCCGGCCTTGCGCCCAAACAGATTGTAAAGCGTCGGCCCTGCCCGATTGCCATCATCGGGGGTCAACGTGTGACACACACTGCATTTGCGCTGGAATTCCAGTTCACCTGGATCTTCGCTGTCGCGTATTTGGAAGCGCCTCGGAAGCTCGGCCTTGATCTGACTGAAATCGCGCGGTGATATCCGTCTGAGCGCCGCAAAATCATCAAGGCCGACGTGATAGACATGCATGGTACCGGGCACAAAATCGAAATCCCAGACCGGGCCGAATGTGACGCTCATGTCTTCCAGTTGTGCACCACTTTTGACAAGAAACACACCAATAGTGCCCGCGCCATCACCAAAACCGACCATGGCGCCATCAAGGGATGTCCTCACGGACTGTATGGGACGGTTGCTCTTGGCAAGCTCGGTCAACCTTTGAGCCTTGCTGATGCTGACGACACCCATTGTTCCATCCAGCGCGCCAAAAACCAGACGATCATCATCCATCAATGTCAGGGCGTTGATGCCCCAGCCGTGACTGTATATCCGCCGCCGCATTGTGGCGCTTGCGACATCCCATTCAATGATTTCGCCGTCATGGGCCGCCGTGTAAATCCTTTTGCCATCCGATGAGAATATAGCAGCATTTACGTTGCCGCGGTGGGCTTTCAAAATAGCCACTTCCCTTTGCGTTGCCAGATCATAGAGCCGGGCTGTCCCGTCCCACCGCGCGGCAACCGCAAGCGTTCCGTCTGGAGATACGGCGACATCCAGCACCTTGTGATCGGTCGATGGAATGCGGGCGATGAGATCGCCGCTGGCAAGCTCCCAGATCCCCAGTGATCCATCGTCAGAGACCGAGACAGCCTGCGTGGTGCCCGGCACGAAGGCCACATCGTTGACGGCATTGTCATGACCGATCATACGATGCAGGATCTTTCCCTCCCGTCCGGAAAGCTCCCAATAGATGATCGAATAATCAAAGGATGCCGTGAGCGCATATTGACCGTCCCGGGAGATGGAAATTGCCTTGATCGGACCACCATGGCCATTCAGTTGTTCTGGCAAGTGCTGTGGCAATTGCCGATCCGACCGGTCGGGCAGCTCCGTTGCACAGGTCATGCCGGAGACCAGCCCCGCGGCTATGCCGATCATGAGCCTGTCAAGCCAATGCCATCGCGACAGCCCGAACATGCTGCTGCTCCACTCCCGTCATCACTCAGCCGGCTGTATGGACTCTTTGCCGGTCTCGGCAGCGCCCTTCTTCCCGGCCTGCATTTCCTCAACCCAGAGCGAATGGTGCTCCTTGGCCCAATTGGTATCCACATCGCCGCTGGTCATGGCATCCAGCGCACCCTCCATGCCGATCGTGCCGATATAGATATGTGCGAGCACCACCATGATCATGAAAACGGCCATGATGGTGTGCCAGAGCGATTGATATTGCTGTTCCTGAATGAGCGCCACATCGGTTGGCAATTGCGTGCCAAAGGCGCCGTTGAGTGAGCTGAATGTATCGCCAAACATCGTTGTGGTGAACGGGTTCATCAAAGCCCAGCCGGACATGGAAATGGAAATACCGCACAGGATGACGACCCAGAAAATGATCTTCTGCCCAGCATTGAATTTGCGGGCCTTTGGATGGCCGCCACCCAACATGCCGCCACCGCGCAGCAACCAGACGACGTCATGACGGTTTGGAATATTGTGGACCACCCAGAGGATTGCCACGATGACCAGACCCAGCATGAAGGCGAATGCCACGTAATTATGGATGAACTTGCCGAAAATCGTGATGGTGGAAAAGGCATCCTTGCCGATCAGCGGGATCAGCAGTTTCCGTCCGAACAGCAGGTTGAGGCCGGTCAACGCCAGCAGAATAAAGCTTGAGGCGAGCAGCCAATGGCCCATCCTCTCAATGCCTGAAAAGCGTTTGATTGTCTTGCCGGATTTTCCATGGGCGATTCTGATGCGACCGCGCAGAGCGAAAAACAGGGACAGCAATAGAAGCGTACCGAGTATTGCCCAGGCCGAATACATCGCCAGAGGACCATTGCGGGTCAGCCGCCATTGCTGGCCGTCCGACTGGATCAGCATGCCCGCCGACTTGTCCTGCCCGACAACCGTTCCGGTTGCGCCGTGGCGCACCTGCCGCCAGATTTCCGCGTCGGAGGAGGCACCGCTGTCGGTGCCGCCGGGTGTCGCGCCAGCCACCGGTTTGTCTGCGCCGGATACCTGAGCAAAGGCCGGGGAATTGTTCAGCCACAGGAGGGCGGAAATTGCCAACAGCACCGTCAAGGCGATGACCAGGAAAGCTCTAGCCTGATGACGCAGTTCCAGGGCCGCGCTGCGGGCGCCTCGGTTCTGGTGGCCATGATTCTGCTGGCCATGGTTCTGGTTGAAGGATGCTTTGTTTGACATCGCATTCATCTGAACTCTCCGGAATTGTTGCGACTGCGCCGATCGTGCCTGTCGCGAATTTTGCGCATGTTCAACGAAAGAAAAGGCGGCCACTGGTAGCAGCCGCCTCATGTCCTGTGATCGTCCCCACGCTTGAAGGCAGGGATAGACCGACCTAGCCGCCAACCTTGGAGCCGTAGGCAGTGCCCCAGCCCCATGCGCCAGCGCCGAACCCACGGGACACGACGCGCTCGCGGTACACCGCAGAGACAACATCACCGTCACCAGCAAGCAGCGCCTTGGTCGAGCACATTTCCGCGCAAAGCGGAAGTTTGCCCTCAGCCAGGCGATTGCGACCGTACTTCTGGAACTCGGCCGAGGAATTGTCCTCTTCGGGGCCACCGGCACAGAAGGTGCACTTGTCCATCTTTCCGCGCGAACCGAAATTCGACGCCTGCGGGAATTGCGGCGCGCCAAAGGGGCACGCGTAGAAGCAATAACCGCAACCGATGCACAGGTCCTTGGAGTGGAGAACCACGCCCTCTTCCGTGTCGTAGAAGCAATCAACCGGACACACCGCACGGCACGGCGCATCAGAACAATGCATGCAGGCGACCGAGATCGACCGTTCGCCCGGCTTGCCATCATTGATGGTGACAACCCGGCGGCGATTCACACCCCAGGGCACTTCATGCTCATTCTTGCAGGCCGTTACACAGGCATTGCATTCGATGCAACGCTCGGCATCACAAAGGAATTTCATTCTAGCCATAGTCGTTTTCCTCCCTATGCCCGTTCGATACGACACAAGGTCGCTTTGGTTTCTTGCATCTGGGTGACGGAATCATATCCATAGGTCTGGGCCGTATTGCTTGATTCACCAAGCACATAGGGATCAGCTCCCGCCGGATATTTGTCTCTCAGATCCTTGCCTTCGAAATGCCCGCCGAAATGGAACGGCATGAAGGCAACACCCTTGCCGACCCTTTGCGTGGTCATGGCCATCACCTTGACCTTGGCACCTTCGGGACCGTGCACCCAGACCTGTTCGCCATCACGAATGCCAAGATCATTGGCATCCGCCGTGTTGATTTCGACGAACATGTCCTGTTGCAGTTCCGCAAGCCACGGATTGGACCGTGTCTCGTCCCCGCCGCCCTCATATTCGACCAGACGGCCGGAGGTGAGGATGATCGGGAAGTCCTTGGAAAAGTCATTCTTCTGGATAGACGCATAGGCTGTCGGAAGACGGTAGAATTTCCGATCTTCGTAGGTGGCATATTTATCCAGCAGATCACGGCGAGGCGTGTAGAGCGGCTCGCGGTGTGTCGGTATTGGATCGGGGAAGGTCCAGACCACGGTGCGGGCCTTGGCGTTGCCAAAGGGCGCGCACCCATGTTTGATCGCCACCCGCTGGATACCGCCGGACAGGTCGGTTTTCCAGTTGGTCTTTTCGCCGGCAACCTTGTCGATGGATGCTTTTTCATCCGCCGTCAGATCCCCGTCCCAACCCAGTTTGGTCAGCATGGCCATGGTGAATTCGGGATAACCGTCTTCGATTTCCGAATCCTTGGACCAGGAGCCTTCGGCCAGCAGGTTTTCCCCATCCCGTTCAACGCCGAAGCGCGCGCGGAATGTCAGACCACCTTCAGCCACCGGCTTGGATGGATCGTAGAGAATTGGCGTCCCGGGATGTTTCATCTCGGGCGTGCCCCAGCTTGGCCACGGCAGACCGTAATATTCACCGTCGAGAGGGCCACCCACAGCCTGCAACGTGGTTTTGTCAAACGTGTGCTGATGGGCCATATGTTCACGCAGGCGTTCAGGCGACTGGCCGGTATAGCCAATGGTCCACATGCCCCTGTTGAACTCGCGGGTGATGTCTTCGATCAGCGGTTCGTCGTTCTCGACCTGGATGTTCTTGAACATCTCGTCGGCAAAACCCAGTTTTTTGGCCAGCTTGTAGGCGATCGTGTGATCGGGCAGCGATTCAAACAGCGGATCAACCACCTTTTCACGCCACTGGATCGACCGGTTTGAGGCCGTTACCGAACCATAGGTTTCAAACTGTGTACAGGCCGGCAGCAGATAGACGCCGTCCGTGCGGTCTGAAAGCACGGCAGAAACAGTCGGATAGGGATCGATCACGACCAGCAGGTCGAGTTTTTCCATCGCCGTCTTCATTTCTTTCATGCGGGTCTGCGAATTGGGCGCATGCCCCCAGAAGACCATGCCGCGCACCTTGTTCGGGTTGTCCATATTGGCGGGGTCTTCAAGCACCCCGTCAATCCAGCGCGAAACCGGAATGCCGGTCACCGTCATCAGGTTCTTGTCCTTGCCATCCTTGTCCTTGACGATGGCGAAGCGGCCCTTGATATAGTCTATATCTGTTTCCCAGACGCGGGACCAATGGCCCCAGGCACCGGCGCTCAGGCCATAATAGCCAGGCAAGGTATGCGACAGCACGCCCAGGTCTGTGGCGCCCTGCACATTGTCATGGCCGCGGAAGATATTGGTTCCGCCGCCCGCTTTGCCCATATTGCCCAGCGCCAGTTGCAAGATGCAATAGGCGCGCGTGTTGTTGTTGCCATTGGTATGCTGCGTGCCGCCCATGCACCAGATGACGGTACCGGGACGGTTCTCGGCCAGCGTGCGCGCTACGCGCCTGAGCTGTGAACCGGGAACGCCGGTAACATGCTCAACCTCCTGCGGATTCCAATTGGCGACTTCGCCACGGATCTGATCCATGCCCCAGACACGCTGGCGGATGAACTCCCTGTCTTCCCAGCCATTTTCAAAAATGTGCCAAAGGATGCCCCACACGAGCGCCACATCGGTGCCCGGGCGAAAACGCACATATTCGTCGGCATGGGCTGCCGTGCGGGTAAAGCGCGGGTCGCAGACGATCATCGGCGCATTGTTCTGTTCTTTCGCCTTCAACAGGTGAAGAAGAGAAACAGGATGGGCTTCGGCAGGATTGCCGCCAATGACGAAAATCGCCCTGGAATTGTGGATGTCATTATAGGAGTTTGTCATCGCTCCGTAGCCCCAGGTGTTGGCAACACCTGCAACCGTGGTGGAGTGACAAATACGCGCCTGGTGATCAACATTGTTGGAGCCCCAATAGGCAGCAAACTTGCGCACCAGATAGGACTGTTCATTGTTGTGCTTCGCGGAGCCAAGCCAGTAAACAGAATCCGGCCCTGACTCTTCGCGAATATTCAACATGGAGTCGCCAATCTCATTGATGGCGTCATCCCAGGAAAGACGGGTCCATTTGCCGTCAACCAGCTTAATCGGATATTTCAAGCGACGTTCGCCGTGAGCGTGTTCGCGCACAGCTGCACCTTTTGCGCAATGCGCACCGAGGTTGAATGGCGAGTCGAAAGCGGGCTCCTGCCCGATCCAGACGCCGTCGACGACCTCTGCCAGCACCGTACAACCGACGGAACAATGGGTGCAGACCGACTTGACAATATCGACCTTGCCGTTCGCCGCACCTGCGGCTGTCGCTTTGGTTGCAGTGCCTGCTGTCAACGCACCTGCGGCCGCGAGACCGCCGACCGTCAGGCCGGAGCGTTTCAAGAAGTCACGGCGATTGACCGTTGCATCCGACATTGAAGCGATGGTCGATGACAGACGGGGGCCTCTCGCAACCCCACCTACCTTCTTCCTTAGCATGATAATCCTCCCAATTCGCGTTTTCAGTAGTCAAAACGCTTCTGCGGTATTCATTCACAATCCAAAATTGAACTGCACAAGGTGTTTTTGCCGGCGGCTGACGCCACAGGCCGTAGCAGCGTCCTTAGAAACGGGACAGTTCGTAATAGGTTTTCACGTGATCTGTTTCCCGGTAACCGCTGCCTTGCTCGACAGCAGGAACAGCTGCCTGCGCCTTGCCACCGGTGGCGATTGCCGCACCGCCAAGCAAAGTGCCAGCACTTGCAAGTTTCAGGAAATCGCGCCGTTCAGCGACGCTCTTCTCGTCAAGGTTTTTGACCATAGGGCCCTCCATTTCCGTCCTCCCTTTACCCAACACGATCAACAGAGCGGATGGGCCGAATGCGCAGACGAAGCCGCACTCATATGAATTGGCGCCTATTCCATGGAGAAGGCGCCCAATTCAATTTCCATGAAAAGCCTGCCGAGCGTGCCTACAGGCTGAAAGAACCTGCTCAATTCGGCGGCTTCCAGATCCTTGTAAAAATGTGTTGCCCACGGCTCGATATGCGTGGTGAAAAATTCGCGTTGCATGTCAAGCGAAGCCGGCTCGCCGTAGCGCCCCGCAATCAGACCCGCCATCATTTCCATCAATGAGCCGATATGATCTTCAGGCTCCTTGATCTCATCGTGCCGCGCGATCCCCAGCGCAGCCATGGAATTGCGCAATTTGGCGAGGGGTTTTTCGTTCAGGAAACCGGTGAGGTAATAGGAGCCGTAGGGCAGCAATTCACCGCGCCCCATACCGATGAACAGGCCGTCATATTCCTGACGGACCGTTGCCACGGGGGTCGCTGCGGCCAGTTTGGCAAGTGTGTTGAAAGCCTGTCCCATTTCAGTTCCGTCACCGGACAAAGAGGCAAGCGCTTTTAGAGAATTCTGATCGGGAGGCGCAAAAAGCAGCTTGCCGAGCAAACCATAAAGGTCTGCGCGCATGGCGTCTTCCGCCCTTATCTTCACTTTTAAAGTGTGATCTTGCAGAACGCTCTCCTCCTGATTTAGGATTAGATACGAATTATTCTAAACTGGCAAGCACACCAAAAGGATGAGATGTGCCATTTGGCTGGGCCTTTCCTGAACGGTCGGATCAAATCGCACTGCCCAGCCTCTGCCTATTCAAAGACAATGCTCGGCACAGCGGCGCCAACAGAGGCGCTTTCGATATCCACACGGTTGATCACCGCTGCCGCAATTTCCCTGTATATTGCGGCATGGGGACCATCCGGCATGGAAATGGTGACGGGTGTTCCGCCATCCGAATGGCTGCGAATGTCCATATGCAGGGGAATCTCTCCGAGAAACGGCACGCCCATGCGGCCGGCTTCGTCACGGGCGCCGCCATGACCGAATATATCGGAGCGTTCACCGCATTTGGGACAGATGAAGGTCGACATGTTTTCAATGATGCCAAGAATCGGCACGTCCACCTTGCGGAACATGTTCAACCCTTTGCGCGCATCAATCAGGGCGATATCCTGTGGTGTGGAGACAATGACTGCCCCGGCCAGAGGCACCTGTTGCGCCATGGTCAATTGCGCATCGCCGGTGCCCGGCGGCATATCGACAATCAATAGATCCAGTTCGCCCCAGGCGACCTCGCGCAGCATCTGGGTCAGCGCCGAAATGACCATCGGACCGCGCCAGATCATTGGCGTTTCCTCATCCACCAGAAAACCCATGGACATGACCTTGAGACCATAGCTCTCCAGCGGCGACAGAACGCGTCCATTGGCCGTTGGACGATCCGATATGCCGAGCAATCGCGGCATGGAGGGCCCATAGATATCGGCATCGAGGATGCCGACTTTCTTGCCAAGGTCTTGCAGCGCCAGCGCCAGGTTCACCGATGTCGTTGACTTGCCTACACCGCCTTTGCCGGAAGCAACGGCTACAATGGACCTGATGCCGGGCACGCCGGCCTTCTGATTTGGCCGGTCAGCCTGGGCCCCGGCAGCTTGAGCACGGGCGGCCTGTGCCTGCATGGGCGGCGGTATGGATGCTGCTTGGGCGGCGCTCGGCGCCGGTCGAACCGGAGCAGACTGGATTGAGGGGGATCCGGCCGTCCGCTCGGCGGTCAGGACCGCCGTCACCTTGCTGACACCGTCAATCATCATGACCGCCTTTTCAGCAGCGGCCCGCAAGGGCTCCAGTTCCTGCGCACGCTCTGCCGGCACGTTGACTGAAAAAATGACCCTGCCTTCCTGGACAAGAATGCCATTGACCAGACCAAGCGAGACAATGTCGCCTTTCAGGTCAGGCCCCTTGACCCGCGACAGACGCTCGATGACCATTTCTTCGGTAACAATTGGCATGCATTCTCCCTGGTCTGGTTCCACAACGCGAGCCACAGAACCGCACCAACAGGCTTGGCTGCACACAATTTTTCAGGCTGGCTCAGCCGCTCCATTCGTGACCTGGAATGATTCTAATTGACTTTGGACGCACTGGAAATGGCCCGCTGCCATTTTGTTGTCGACCGCGACCCAATGTCTGCCGTCATTCAGGGTGCGGCTGGCCCGGTGCCAATCGAAAGCAGGCCGGTGTCATGCCGAGAAGTAGTGAACGAGACTGGCAATACCGGCTAGACCGGTAAGGCCGGGCATCAATCACGTCCGGAACAGTTCCGACTGTTCGGCGGCAAGCACAGGCAGGGATATCAGGATCTCGCTCAGATGGGCGCGCATCGCTTCTTCTGCCCGTTCGGGCGAACGCGAGGCGATCGCATCGGCGATATCGCGGTGCTGGGCAATGATCGATGTCATCGGCGTTGCCTGCGGCAGGCTGAGGAAACGCACCCGGTCCATCTGCACCTTGAGTTCTTCGACAACGCGCCAGGCGTGGTTGCAGTCGACACTATTGGCAATCGCCTCGTGGAAGGCCTCATCACTGCGCAGGAAGCCACTGTGATCATCGGCAAGGGCGGCCCGCTCCTGTTCGATCAGATGGGTCCTGATGGCCGCGATGCTTGCGTCACTGGCTTCCAGCGCCGCCTTGCGCACGACCGCAACCTCCACCGCTTCACGGATGAAACGGGCATTTTCCACAGCCTTGCGTGAAATGAGCTGAACAAATGTGCCGCGCTGCGGCTGGATTTCGACCAGCCCGACATCCGCCAGCTTGAAGAAAGCCTCGCGCACCGGTTGCCGCGAGACACCCAGCTGCTTGGAGATTTCCGTCTCTCTCAAGGCATTTCCGGGGCGCAGCTGCAATTGCACAATTGCGTCCTTCAATGCCTGATAAACCCGGTTTCCTGCCGTCATCTGGCGCTGTGAAACTGAATCCCACGAAAGGGAATTCAATTGAATTGGCGTGTCTGAATTGACCATTGTATATTAGTATACTAACCTCCGGTGACTCAGATTCATATCTGACTTGTTATACGTGATGTCAACATTTGGGAGGAAATAATCATGAATGCGTTGAAGTTTTTTTCAGCGGTCAGCGTCCTGACCGTGGCTCTATGCGGTACAGCAATGGCCGCCGACTACACCTTGAGCGTCAATACGGCGCTCACTCAGGACGATCCGCTTTTCAAGGGCCTTGAAGCCTTCCGCGACAATGTCAGCGAACGCACGGACGGCACAGTCGAAATCAAGATCTTTCCCAGTTCGCAGCTCGGCAAGGACGAAGACGTGCTGGAACAGGCCCGTGCGGGCGCACCGGTAGCGGTCGTGGTTGACGGCGGCCGCCTGGCGGTCTTTCAGAAGGAATTCGGCGTCCTTGGCGCACCCTTTCTTGCAAGTGGCTATGACGGCATCCGCAAGGTCGTCACCTCCGATCTGTTTGAAGAATGGGTCAAGAGCCTGCATGACAGCGCCGGACTTCAGGTTCTTTCCTTCAACTGGTGGCAGGGTGAGCGCCATTTGCTGACCAAAAAACCGATCACCGGGACGGCTGATCTTGCCGGTGTTCGCATGCGCACACCTGGCGCACCCGTTTGGATGGAAACCATTCGGGCCATGGGCGCGACACCCACGCCGATGGGCTGGACTGAAGTCTATTCAGCCCTTCAGCAGGGCGTCATTGACGCGGCGGAAGCACAGCATCCGGCGACGCGCGGCGCCAAGCTGGACGAAGTTGTCACCCACATTACCAAGACCGGGCACATCAACCTGATCACCGGTCTGGTCGGCAGTGCTGCATGGTTTGACAGCCTTCCTGCGGATACCCAGGTCATCCTTCGCGAAGAAGCCCTGAAAGCCGGTGATATCGCCTCCTACGGAACGCAGGATGCGCTGGCCGGCATCGAAAAGGAACTGACCGAGAAGGGTGTCATCATCACGGAAATTGACACCGCGCCCTTCAAGGAAGCAACAGCACCGGTCTACGATTTGCTGGGTTATGGCGATCTGCGCGACACATTGCGCGCAATAGCAGCACAGTAGTAGAACAACTGCCGCGGGTCTGCTGATATGAGCAGGCCCGCGTTTTCTCTCGTGCTTGCGGAAAAGTGTCTTCCATGAACAGCGTACTCAAACGATTCGAGCTGGTTTGCGGCGTCATCCTGCTGGGGCTGATTGTCTTTCTGGTGTTTATCGCCGCAATCATGCGGACATTCGGCCATCCGCTGATCTGGTCGGTGGATCTCGCACAGCTGCTCTTCATCTGGCTTTGTTTCGTCGGAGCTTCAAGAGCCCTGCGGGCCCGGGCGCATCTGGGCATGGATATCGCCATCCGCCACCTGGGACATCGCAGCCGCCTGATCATCGAACTGCTGCTTGCCGTATTGTTCATTGCCTTTCTGGCCATACTAACTGTGGAAGGCGTCAATCTTACATTGCTGAACCGGGAGCGCCTGTTCGGTGACAGCGGCCTGTCCTACGCCTATGTCACCATCGCCGTTCCCTTTGGCTCTCTCCTGCTGGTCACATCCATCGTCTCCAATGCTCTGGAAGCCTGGAAGCAGCGAAATGCGCCTGCGGCAGATCTTGTCTTTTCCCGGTCAGACGATTCATCCGCGCAGGCCCTGTTATGATCTATCTGGGGATCGTCTTTCTCGTCTTGCTTGTGCTTGGCGCTCCGGTCGCCTTTGCCATCGGCATTTCCGGGTTTTTATTCTTTCTGATGTCCGACGTGATGCCGACATCCATCGGCGTCCAGAAGATCGCCAGCGTCTCGCAGAGCTTTCCGCTGCTTGCGGTACCGTTTTTCGTGTTTGCCGGGCACCTGATGAATGAAAGCGGGATCACCGAACGGCTGTTCCGCTTTTCCAAAGTGGCTGTTTCCTGGATGTCAGGCGGACTGGCGCAAGTATCGATCATTCTTTCAACCCTGATGGGCGGCGTGTCCGGATCAGCGGTCGCCGATGCGGCGATGGAGGCACGCATTCTGGGGCCAACGATGATCGAGAATGGCTATTCACGCGGTTATTCGGCAGCCGTAATTGCTCTGAGTTCACTGATCACGGCGACCATCCCGCCCAGCCTGGGTCTCATTCTCTATGGCTATGTGGGCAATGTTTCCATCGGACGGCTGTTTCTGGCGGGCATCGTGCCGGGCCTGCTGATGATGGTCTTTTTGATGTGCGCCGCCTATCTGGTGGCAAAGAAGCGCAATTATGTGGACCGGGACGCCAAAAGGCCGGACATGCGTACGTTTTTTCACGCCCTTTACGAAGCCAAATGGGCACTGGCCTTTCCGGTTCTTCTGGTCGTGGCGATCCGCGGCGGCGTCTTTACCCCCTCGGAGGTCGGCTCCTTTGCCGTTGTCTATGCGCTGGTGATCGGTTTTGTGGTGCATGGTGACCTGACGCTGGACAAGGTCTGGCGCGCGGCCACACACGCCGTTCAGGATATTGGCATGATCATGCTGATCATCCTGTTTTCGGGAATGATCGGTTTTGCCATCATATTCGAACAGGTTCCGCAATCCATTGCCGCCGCGCTGCTTGCCGGCATGTCGTCCCCGGTCGCCATTGTGGCGACCATATTGCTGATGCTTTTCATAGCGGGTCTGTTTGTCGAAAGCACGGTTCTGGTCCTGCTCTTGACACCCATTTTCGTGCCCATCGTCAAGCAGGTCGGTTTTGACCCGGTTCACTTCGGCATATTGATGATGACCATCGTCACCCTTGGATCGATGACCCCGCCGGTCGGGGTTGCCATGTATACCGTGTGCAGTCTGATCAACTGCCGCATCGAGGATTATGTGCGCGAGTCAGCGCCTTTCCTGGTGGCCATCATCGCTCTGGTCCTGTTGCTGCTTTTCGTGCCTCAACTGGTTCTGTTCCTGCCCAACCTGGTGTTTTGAATGGGGTGTTTTCGATGATCCGTATGCTGCTGAAAACCCGTGATACAACACGGCCGGATGGCCTTTGCAGGAGGAATGCATGAGATCCACCTGGCGTTGGTTCGGACCGCAGGACCGGGTTTTGACAGATGATATCCTGCAGGCGGGTGCACAGGGTGTCGTCACGGCCCTGCACCATATCCCCTATGGCGACATCTGGTCGCCGCAGGAGATTGCGCAGCGTCAAAAAGAGGTTGCGACGTTGCAAGACGGCTCTGACAGCGCGCTTTCATGGGAGGTGGTGGAAAGTCTGCCCGTTTCCGAAGACATCAAGCAGCAGACCGGAAACTGGCGGGCCCATATGGAGGCCTACAAGATCAGCCTGCAGAACATAGCCAAAGCCGGCATCCAGGTCATTTGCTACAATTTCATGCCGATCCTCGACTGGACACGCACGGATCTCAAATGGCGCCTGCCCAATGGGGTGACCTGCATGCGCTTCGACCTCATCGACTTTGCCCTCTATGACATTCATCTGCTCAATCGCCCCGGCGCAGCAGAGGCGTTCCCACCGGAAATTGTTGCCGCAGCGGCTGAACGGTTGGCGCAGATGAGTGCCGCGAGCAAGGCCGTCCTGTGCGGCAATGTGGTCTGCGGCCTGCCGGGTGAAACCACGGCGCTTGGCCTCGACGACGTGCGCGGCCTGCTGCGCCAATATCATGGCATCAATGCCGATCGCCTGCGGCAGCATCTGATCGATTTTCTGACAGAGGTGGTGCCGGTCTGCGAGGCGCTGGGCCTGCGGCTTTGCTGCCATCCGGACGATCCGCCCTTTCCGCTGCTCGGGCTGCCGCGTGTCATGTCGACAGAGGCGGACTACCGGCTGATCATGCAACAGATCGACAGCCCGTCAAACGGCATCACCCTTTGCTCCGGTTCCCTGGGCGCGCGCAGCGACAATGACCTTCCAGGCATGATGACACGGCTCGGCGAGCGGGTTCACTTTCTGCACCTGCGCAATGTGCACAGTGAAAGCCCCCAGCCTGGCGATGCCCCGGCAAGGCTGCATTCCTTCCACGAAAGCGAACATATGGACGGCAATACGGACATGGTTGCCCTGCTGGACGCCGTTCGCAAGGAAGAATTGCGCCGGCGCAGCGCCGGGCGATCCGACTGGCAAATTCCCATGCGCGCCGATCACGGGCAGGACATGTTTGAAGACAGTCTGCTCGACGCCCAGCCCGGCTATCCGAAGATCGGCCGGATGAAAGGTCTTGCCGAACTCAAGGCCGCCATGCGCGCCCTCGAACATCGGGGTGAAAGAGCGTGACAATGAAACAGAAAAACCATCTGCACCCGGACCGTCTGCTGCCGCCGGGCGGCGCGCCGCTGGATGTCGCAAGAGCGCTTTACGAGGGTGTGTGCGACCTGCCGATCATCAGTCCTCATGGCCATACCGACCCGTCGTGGTTTGCGCAAAACAAGGCCTTTTCCAAGCCCGCGCAATTGCTGATCACTCCGGATCATTATCTGCTGCGCCTGTTGCGCTCGCAGGGACGGTCCTTTGACGCGCTGGGTGTGCCGGCCCATGATGATCGGCATGGCGCAGTGGATGACCGCGCAATCTGGCGGCTTTTCTGCAAGGATTACGCGCTGTTTTCAGGCACACCATCCCATCTGTGGCTGATGCATTCGCTGCACCAGTTCTTCGGCATTGACGCGCCCCTGTCGGAGGCGACCGCAGACGCGACCTATGACCGTATCGCCGAAGCGCTGGCCACGCCGCAGATGCGACCTCTGGCCATTCTCGATCGCGCCAATGTCGAAGTCATTGCCACCACGGAATACGCCACCGACCCTTTGCTGCATCATCAGGTGCTGCAGGAAAAAGGCATGACATCGCGCATTCGCACGACCTACAGGCCAGACGACGTCACCGATCCGGAAAACCCTTCATTCACCAGCAATATGGCGCGGTTTGGCGCATTGACCGGCGAGGATGTCCAGACCTGGAAGGGCATGATCAATGCCCATGCGGCACGACGGGCCGAATTTCGGGCCTTCGGCGCCACGGCCACTGATCACGGCGTGCCCTCGGCAAAAACCTTCGACCTGTCGATGCCACAAAAGCAGGCGCTGTTGGACAAGGCCTTGAAACAGACAATGTCGCCGCAGGAGGCAGAGGCCTTTCGCGGCCAGATGCTGACCGAAATGGCAGCACTTTCCGTCGAGGACGGCATGGTGATGCAGATCCATGCCGGTTCGTTCCGCAACCATGATGCGGCGCTTTTTGCATCGCGGGGACCGAACCTTGGCGCCGACATGCCGATGCGCACGGACTTTGTTCAGGGACTGCACCCCCTGCTCAACCGCTTCGGCAACGAGCCGCGATTCCGGCTGATCCTCTTTACGCTGGATGAAAGCACCTATGCGCGCGAGCTTGCGCCGCTTGCCGGATATTGGCCAGCGCTGCGCATTGGCCCGCCCTGGTGGTTCCATGACAGTCCACAGGGCATGCGCCGCTATTTCGACGCCGTTGTCGAAACTGCCGGTTTTGCCAATCTTGCCGGTTTCAATGATGACACAAGGGCGCTGCTTTCCATATCCTCCAGGCATGATGTCTGGCGACGGGAAGTCTCGCGGTTTCTGGCAGGCCTGGTCTGCGAGCGGCAAATGTCGGAAGAAAGCGCCGCCGATATCGCAATCCATCTTTGTTACACGGCGGCCAAACGGGCTTACAATCTTTAAACCCGCATTGCTGGCCGGCCTGTTGCCTTCAAGAGCTGCGGCATTGACCCGGCCTGCCGCTGGCGGCACACTTGCATCTGAAGATCAGTGACACCCAACCGATGGAGACATGGCCATGATCGCCAGATGCGTTGTTTTGCTGGGCGTTGCCGCAGGCGTCCTGCTTTCGGGCAACATGAGTCAGGCTGCAGAGATCACGCCACAGAGCGTCACGGCGGCGCTGCCGCGCCTTGAGGGCCTGATCACGGACGCCATGGCGCGCACCGGCGTGCCGGGTGTGGCGGTTGCTGTCGTTGTGGGAACCGAGGTGGTCTATCTGAAGGGCTTTGGCCTGCGCAAGGTCGGTGAGGACGCAAAGGTTGACCCGGATACCATTTTCCAGATTGCCTCCATGTCAAAGCCGTTTACCTCAACGGCCATTGCCAGCGTGGTCGGCACACCACTTTCGGGTGGCGGCACATTTGACTGGGACAGCCGGATCGCCGATCTTGATTCCGGCTTTCGGCTTGCCGATCCCTGGGTGACAAGCCAGCTAACGATCCGTGATCTGCTGTCGCATCGCAGCGGCATGCCCGACCATGCCGGCGACCTGCTGGAGGATCTGGGCTACAGCCGCGAGGAGATTCTGTACAGGCTGCGGCTTCTCCCGCCATCAAGCAGCTTGCGGTCACACTATGCCTATACCAATTTCCTGTTGACCGAGGCCGGCGTGGCCACGGCCAATGCGCTGGATACGACCTGGCGCGATCTGATCCGGACACGGGTTTTTGAGCCACTGGGCATGAGCCGAACCAGCGCCCGTTTTGGCGATTTTATAGCCGAGCCGAACCGCGCCGCGCTGCATATGATGGACGAGGGCACGGCGACTGCCAGATATCAGCGCAACCCGCAGGCACAGGCCCCGGCCGGTGGCGTCACATCAAGCGCCCGCGATCTGGCAAAATGGCTGCAATTGCAACTCAATCAAGGCCGTTTCGAAGGCAGGCAAATCGTCGATGCCGCGGCGCTGGCTGAAACACACCGGCCGCAGATCATCAGCGGCACCAGCCATGACAGCGGTCGGGCGAGTTTTTACGGCCTGGGATGGAACATCAGCTATGAGCCGCATGGTCAGGCATCACTCTCGCACTCGGGCGCATTTTTCGTCGGGGGGCGCACCATTGTCTCGATGTTGCCAGACAGCAATGTCGGCATTGTCGTTCTGGCAAATGCTTTCCCCACCGGGCTGCCGGAAGCCATCAGCCGCAGCTTCTTCGACATTCTCATTGAAGGTGCGCCGTCGCGTGACTGGCTGCCTCTGTTCGAAGGCCTGTTCGAAGCAATGGCGCAGGTTGAAAACGACGTTGATTTTTCCAAAGCGCCGCCAGATCCTACAGCCGGCCTGCCCGCATCAGCCTATGTCGGCCTGTATGAAAATGCCTATTTCGGCCCTTTGGAAATTGCCCGGAAGGCAGGCGGATTGACGCTGAAATTCGGCAAGGGGCTGGATCCCTTTGCCCTCACCCACTTCGACCGTGATGTTTTTCATTTCGAATTTGACGGCCGCGGCGATGATTCCGGCGTAATGGTTGGCGTCTCATTCAAGAGCGAAGATGGATCACGCGCCAGCGCCGTGACGCTGGATTTCTTCGACGAAAACGACAATGGCACATGGTCAAGGCAGACAGGAGCTGAAGGGAACGGTGGTTAAGCTCCCCACAGCCAAACCCCGGTTTACTTGGACGCGTGTACTGTGCATTTGCCGCCATAGGCATGTGTCCACTTTTTGGTTCCTGACTGACACCCCCGCACAGCCAATGCTTCGGCTTCCGCGGTCGACCGTCTGTTGAGCGCAACACTGCAAATAACCCCATTGCTGCCATTCAATGCCCGCAGGGGCGTGGAGGCGTAAGCGGAATGTCCCTTCGCTGCAATATATCGGTCAACTGCTTTGCCACAGGCGTGAAGTCCGAAGGGCAAGCGACGCCTCACCTTGCCCTTCTTTCCTGCCAATGACGTGGAGCTTGCCTGTTTTTTCTTGGCGCTCGCGGCATGGGCGATGCCATCGGCCTGTTGCGCAGTGTAGGACATGGCAAAAGCCAGGCCGCACAAGATAGAAAGTCTGAAAATTATTCTCAAGATATTCCCCTTCCAATGCTTGAAAAGCAGGATAAAGACACAGTCTCCTGCTTGCAATCCCCGCGACACCGCTATCGGAAGCTGCAGAATATACAGGATGGTATAATGGAATGGAGACCTGTGTGCGCACGCTTATGCCAGAACCGACCGAGAGCATTGAACAGTATCTTTGACTGGAAAGACAATGATAAACGGCAGGAATGGCGGGGACAAACGGCAGGAATGGCGGGGACAAACGGCAGGAATGGCGGGACATATCCCGCCATCCAGTTTGTATTGGTGATTTTCGGCTGAAATTAACTATCCGGTACCCAGGCTTGTCGCCTGGTTTAGCCGGAAAGCTTACAGCAACTGGGCCTCAGACTATTTCGAGGCGTAGATTGAGCATTTGCCGCCGAAGGCGTTCTTCCATTTTCTGGTCCCATTCTCACAGGCCCTCAAAGCCAGTGCTTCGGCTTCCTTTATTGATCGCCTGTTGAGCGCCGAACCGCAGATATAGCTCCAGCTGTTGTTCAAGGCATACATGGGCGTAGAGGCGTAGGCGGAATGTCCAGACGCCTTAATATAGTCCTCAACTGCTTTCCCGCATTCCCTGTGCCCCCGCGGCAAACGACGCCGCACGTTGCCCTTTTTCCCTGCCAGTGATGTGCTGCTTGTCTGCTTCTTCTTGGCGCTCGCGGCATAGGCAAGCCCATCGGCCTGCTGCGCTGTGTAGGACATTGCACCCACCAGGCCGAAAATGACAAAAAGTTTGAACATTGTTTTCAAAATGATCCCCTTCCGATGTCTGATGGGGCCAGATTATGAGCACAATTTCCCGTTTGCAAGCCCATTGAAACCGCTATCAGAGGCTGCAGAAATTTGACTATCGATTTATACAGATTTTACTTAATCAGGCTTGATATTATTCAGTTTTATATAAATACAATTCCCGTTTAGGTAGATTAAGAATGTATTTTTACGGCTTCATTATTCTTTTTGAAGTCAACAATTTTTTTACCACAAATTGATTGACCAGCGCGGGAATTTCCGAATTCGGATCAATTCCATGCGCTGGTCAAATGGTCTTTTGGCTATCTTGGGGAATCAGATTCAGACAGTGACGTTGCTTGCGCCCTTGGGGCCAGCAATCAGCCAGACAATGAAGCCGACGACCGGGAAAATCAGAATGCCCAGGGTCCACAGAAGCTTGGCACCGGTGCTGGCGCCGCTCTGAAATGTTTTCAGGATCGCATAAATATCGGCGACGAGTACCAGCAGTCCAATTATACCATATTCCATGAGTTCTCTCCTTTATATATACTTACCAATTAACGATCGTGCGCCAATTTGGTTCCAGTGAATTTGCGATTTTTTGAAAAATACCGAGTAATTCTTGGGAAGATTCACCCTGGCAACGAGCCGGGCACTCTTCCATCAGTTCCAGTAAGAACTCTGATGGCGCACACGCTGGAAGCCATCGTGACCTTCTTCGTTTTGTTCGCCATGCATGGTGATGAGTGCGGCGCTCATTGTCGCCAGAAACATTCCGGCAATAAGAACAGCCAGGAGGGTCAGCAGAGTAATCATGATTGTCTCCTTTTATAATTCGGGTTCAGATCTCTATCGGTTTCGGGCGTAAAAGAATCCCGGGGATCGGAAGGCAAGCCTGTCAGCGACGCGTTGATCACCACCTGGCGGTCCTTCAATTGAACAGTGGCAAGTGCGAAGTTGGGAAACGCCCCGGCATCATCACCGGCAAATTCCAAACTCTTGATGCGGAGGCAACGCACATCACCATTTTCGCTCCTGCGGGCGCCGGTCACAGTACCGAGCGGTTCACCCATATTGGTGACGACGCTCAAACCGAGCCAGGTATCCTCTGGCGGATCGCCGGCTGTTTCCACTCCATCAGGAAGCGCACATTCTGTGCTGTCCGATGCAGAAAACCAGCCGAGGGCCACGCCAAGAACGGTCGACATGATGATGAAATTACGCTCCACACAGCCACTTCCGTTTCCTATGCTATTGCTCTTTGTCTCTGGTGTGTTAACGCGCCACGGCCAACAAGGTTCCATTCGCTGCAAACAGGTGGGTTACCGGTTGCCCAGGGCCTTTCCCTTGCCGCACTTAGCGGCTTGTTCAAGAGACAGCAGCGGCGTGGCAATTGCGCTGTCGGGGTTGCGAGCCCATGTGCTTGACAATGACCTTCCCTATAGAGCGGGCTGCGTCATGGCCGCCCCGTGCCCCTTGATCCCACCACCCAGCAAGATCGCACGGAAAGCCGACACAGCAAAAAGCCCCAATGTTTTCACATCGGGGCTCTGCTTGTCTTCAGCTTTAAGGCGTGCGTTTAGTCTTGGGAAGAACGCAATTCGATCTGGGTAACGGCCAGTGCGAAATTCAGGCCGGTCTGGGTCGAAACGCTGACTGGCTGCAGGGCAATGGTTTCACTCGATCCACCAAGCAGCACATTGGCGCCAAGACCAGCACCGACAGTGGCTTCTGCGCTCACACCGCTATAATCTCCAGCGAGTGCACCAGGCTCATCCATGTCGGATGTCGGAGCCAGAACGGCCCAGCTGATGACACCCTGGCCTGTCGTGCCGATATCCAGACCAAATTTCGAAATGACACCGAAGTAGGTTTCGACGGGTCGACCGCCATCAGCCGAGGTGAATTCGCAGGACAGGTCCTTTGTTGAACCGAAAATGAACCCGTCTCCACCCTTCACCGCACAGTTGAGCACACCCACTTCTACGCGGCTCGTTGTCTCAGCCACAGCAGCAGTTGGAACGCTTAGCGTCAGGGGAGCAAGTGCCAGAGCGGCAAGCGCCAGAGGAGCAAGTTTCATGTGCTTTGTCATTGTCATGTCCGGTTCCTTTTCTTTTTAATTATATTGCATTGCACTGCCAATCATCGGAGATGCAATGCGACAGGAATCTGAGGTTGCAAGATGGTATTTGATGTCCATCCAAACCGTGGTGAAATAGTAACGTCGCCCCGTTTCACCCTCCGACATACCAACGACCGAACAGGGCAATGGTTCCGTTGCCAATCCATATTCCATTCGAAACCCTTGAGCGCACCGCTTTGGAAGCAGATAATTTGTTGGCCCCAAATAGCGGACTACATTTTACTGAGCGGCAAATCCGGAGGAGGAACTCAAGCGCCGTTGAGCACAGGAAATACGATCTCGTATTTCAATCCGCCATCGTCCGGAATATAGACGGCATGACCATTGAGGGATGCGGGAACTATTTTTTCAAGCAGCATGCGTTCGAAATCCGGCAAAGGTGTGCGCTGCGCCACCTGCATATCAGTTGGTGATTGCGTGATGTTCTTTTCATGCCAGACAAGTGTGGCAAGATCGTTTTGTCCAGTGCGTTTGCGCGTGCACCTGACCAAGATGGATTGTTTGCCCTTGGCCAGCAGTCGATGTGATGCGGCCTGAACAATCAGCTCATGCAGGGCAAGCCCCAGATACAGGGAAGCATTGGGCGACAAGCGTATATTCTCACCCTCGAATGCAATCGCTTTCATGCCATCAGGAAAATATTTTTCCGCCTGTTGGCTGACATGACTTTGAAGGTGCGCACCTTTCCAGTCCGAATCGGTCACCAGATCCTGCGCATGGGCAAGGGAATGAAGACGTCCACGAAAACGCTTTACATAGGCATCCAACGTGTCGCTGTGTCTGGCTGTCTGAGTGGCCACGCTTTGAATGATGGAAAGAAGATTTTTTGACCTGTGGCTGACTTCTCGCAGCAAAGACAGGGTTATACGCTCTGCCGTCCTCTTGGCAGACAGGTCGCGGATGACGGTCAACAGATAGGGTGACCCACTGCCGCCGTATATCAGTTGGACATCAAACTCGAACACGCTTTCCTGATCCGGCTTCAATTCAAGGCGTTCCGTTTTGCCGGTCAGCAAGACGCGTTCCTTCAAAGCAGCCAAAGCGCGTGCGATCTCATCTCCAAAGATTGTCAGATCGTCGGGTTCATTTGCTTGCTGAACCGACCAGCGGTCGAACAGATTGGTGATCAAAAGATAGCGTTTTGCAGCGCTTTGAACGGTCATGCACAGACCTGACCTGGCCAGTGCCGCAACAAGGTAACTCTGGCGCTCTTTGTCGTCCTGATCCGTTCTTTGCCAAGTTACCCATTTTTCCACGACGATTACCCGCACTTGTTACTCTATTGCACCGAAGCAACGCGTGCTCCGGGAGGACCATTTCCACACCCGCAGGCAATTTGACACTCATCAGTTATGAGGACGCCTTACCATGTCTATGACAATCGAGATCGCCAGAGCCAGGATGAAGATGAAAAACAGAATCTGAGCAATGCCTGAAGATGCGCCGGCTATCCCGCCAAATCCAAAAACGCCTGAGACCAGTGCAATTACGAAAAACACAATGGCATAGTACAACATGACATGCCTCCAGGTTGCTTCAACAGAACGTCAACGCACTTCAGGTCATATGGTTCCATATTCATTTCATTGCCCATCAGGCGGCAGTCGTCGCCTTTTCATCGAAAAACAGCGCCTGACTGATAAGGGCTTTCAACATGGATGGGCTGAAAGGCTTCGTTACGACAAAAGCAGGTTCCGGCCGGTCACCTGTCAGCAGGCGTTCCGGGAAAGCCGTGATGAAAATCACAGGAATTGTCTCATTGCCGAGAATCTCGTTGACCGCGTCAATACCTGAACTGCCGTCGGCCAACTGAATATCGGCCAATATCATTTTCGGCCGGGTCTTGTTGAAAAGATCCACAGCCTCCGTATGGGTGCGCGCAATGCCCGTAACAGAGTGTCCGAGGTCCATGACGATCTGTTCGATATCCACCGCAATCAAAGGCTCATCCTCGATGATCATGATGTCTGTGGCGATCTGACGTGAAATCTCCTCGGATGCCTCATCCAGAAGCTTTTCGACACGGCTTTCTTCAACGCCGAGAATCTCGGCTGTCTCTTCCTTTGAGAAGGTTTCAACGGCAACAAGCAGAAATGCCTGACGCGGCAATGCGGGTATTGCTGCAAGGTTGGCTGCGGCACGCCGCTCCCAGACAAATGCGGACGGGCTGGGCTCAATTCTTATGTCAAGGGAACGAAATGCCGTACAAAACAGTTTATAGAGGGCAACACGATCACTCGATGCATCGGGAAAAATTGAAATATCGGCAATCAGAGCTTCCAATGTTGCAGCCACATAGGCATCGCCGGATGTCTGTGAGCCAGTAAAGGCACGTGCGTATCGGCGCAGAAGCGGCAGATACGGGGCGATCTTGGTGGACAATGACATAGAGATCTCTCCTGAAAATCAAATTTTTTTGCTACTCTGTGTTCCAACGCGCCATGAAAAAATAAGTTCCGAAAAAAATGGAACTTATTTCGCTTTGCCGCGTTTGATGAATTGAACACTACAGGAAAGTCGTATTCCGATGAACAGTAAAAAGCCAGCAGGAGGGTCGAACATCCCCTATTCTGACGACATGGATCCCAACAACGCGATATCGCAGCAACTACGCGCTATTTATCAGGAAATCGAGTCAGAAGCGATTCCAGACCGTTTCCTGGACCTGCTCGAGAAACTTGATGCGGCCGAAGCGTCGCAGAAACGTGGGGCTGATAAGTGACCACAGATCAAGAACCTGAATTCAGTTTCAAGCGTGAGATGCTTGCGGCGCTTCCAAGCCTGCGTGCTTTTGCAATGTCACTGGTGAGGAATTCACATAACGCTGACGACCTCGTTCAGGACACCATCCTCAAGGCCTGGGGAAAACAGGATTCTTTTGAGGTTGGTACGAATATCAAGGCCTGGCTTTTCACCATTCTTCGCAATGATTTCTATAGCAAGATGCGCAAGAATGGACGTGAAGTGGAAGACAAGGATGGCGCCATGACGGCAAGCCTGTCCGTGCATCCCGAACAATATGGCGCCATGGATCTGCTGGATTTTCGTAAGGCTCTGGATGGATTACCGGAGGATCAGCGTGAAGCCATCATTCTGGTCGGTGCGTCAGGCTTTTCCTATGAGGAAGCTGCTGAAATATGCAGTTGTGCCATTGGAACGATCAAAAGTCGTGTCAGTCGGGCACGCAACAATTTGCACGAGACACTCAAAATCGAAGGCGAAGGCGAATTCGGCCCAGACAAAAACTCCATCGCCACGACCTCACGCGCTTTCATGCATTGAGGCAGATGCGCGGGACGCTCTTTTCGAATGTTTCTGCATCCCAATGGTTTTATCAGGATGTGTGGAACCAAAACCATTCCCGCAGGTTTTGCTCTCATCACTCTATATGAATAGCAAGCCTTCGCAGATGAAACCGCAACATTGGCTAAATGGCCTGTAAAGGCCCTGAAAAGTCAGCGCTCCATCTGAAGGCTGACTGAGGAATGCCCAATGCGCATCACAGCCCTTTTAAACGCAGAAAGCGGCACGCTTAAAACCGCCGATATTAGTGGCTTGTGCGATCACATCGAAAATTCGTTCTCCCACAAGGGCCATGGAGTTTCCTGTAAAATTGCCGGTGCCGGTGATTTTACGCGTTATCTCAGCGAGGCAGCGGCGTCCGATGCAGATGTTATCCTGGCAGCTGGCGGCGACGGGTCGATCTCTGCGGCGGCATCCCATTGCTGGAAAAACAACAAATGTCTGGCCGTGATTCCCGCGGGCACAATGAACCTGTTTGCACGCTCGCTGGGGATTCCACTGGACCTGCATGAAGCCGTGACGGCACTGGCTGATGGACGCACCACTTTTTGCGACATTGCCACAGCCAATGGTCGACCCTTCGTGCATCAATATTCTGTCGGCATGCAGCCCAAGCTTGCCGAAGACCGAAAGAACTACGATTACAATTCCCGGCTGGCCAAGATTTTTGCCAGCCTTAGGGCTCTGACATCGCAGCTTTCACGCCCACCTTCGGTTCATGCCAAATGGACCATCGATGATCAGTTGCAGGAAGAACGGGTCAGCATCATTGCTGTATCCAACAATCCCTATGGTGAGGGACACCTTCCCTATGCAGACGACCTGCAGGGTGGCGTGCTCGGTGTCTATACAGCAAAGGTGCTCAATGCCACCGCCAACATGAAGCTGGCAGCCAGCCTGATGGCCGGCACCTGGGCATCCAATCCCGATTTTCACCAGCAAATCAGCCAGCAAACCATTGTGGAATTTGCGCGACACCACCGCACAAAATCTGCCCTGATCGATGGCGAACTGATTCCACTGGAAAACAAGGTTGTCATTCGGTCCCTGCCGAAAGCCTTGCAAGTGCTGGTACCTGGCGGCATTGTGAACCCAAATGTCACCGGCTGACCGGCAGGTCATTTCGAATTTTTCGGGTCCGGTTCCCTGTCTTCCGGTACTTCACCTCAATTGAAAGTCCTCTGGAGTTGCCATGCCGTTGAATTTGCTCCGCTACCCCTTCGTCATGCTACTGACGCTGCCTGCTTTGATTGCGTTGAGCATCGCTGCACTCTCGCCGATTGTCGTTACTGTGGAGCAGTCCATTTCCTTTGCAGACAAAACACCCTTCATCCTCAGATTCGAGGCCGACAGCGCGCGAGGCATATTGTCGGTTGTGGCGGCAGCCGCCATCACTGCGCTCAGCCTTACCTATTCCCTTGTGCTCGTGGTTTTCACTCTGGCAGCAGGCAATATCGGGCCACGCCTACTCAAGCGCTTCAGCTCCGACCCGATCAACCAGGTCACTGCAGGCATATTCGGAGGGACATTTCTCTATGCTCTTGTCACCTTGATATTCGTGCAGACTGAATTTGTGCCGAGGATCACAATAGCAGGCGCTGTCCTGCTGGCTATTCTTTGTGTTTTCCAACTGATTTTCTTCGTTCGCCACGTCTCCCAAAGTGTAACAATTGATGACGAAATCGCCAAGATCACGCAGCAATTGGGATCGGCACTCGCAGACCATCTGAGAAAACTGGAAGAGGTCAACGACCTGCCAGATACGGATTGCCCGCATGAACTGAATGCGGGCACAGCCGGTTATGTGGGTGCCGTGAACGAAGCTGCACTTGTCGCACTTGCTGCCCAGCATGACCTTACGTTGCGGCTTGAAAAACCACCGGGACAATTTGTCCTGGGTGATGAAGTTCTTCTCGTCATGTCCGGCACCGTCGATGATGAAGTCGCCGATGAAATCCGCAGCCTGATCGACATAGACCACGCACGTTCACAGACCAGACCCATCGAATTTTCAATTCATCTGCTGGTGGAAATCGCGTTGAGAGCCCTGTCACCGGGGGTCAATGATGCCTATACGGCCATTGCAGCAATCGACAGTCTGTCCAGCGCCTTTGCCACGATCGCAGACGAGAACCTGCGTCCTCTTTGCATATTGGATGAGGATGACACGGCCCGGCTGATCATGCCCGAGCTCTCAGTCAAAAGCCTGGTGGGTCAGGCATTCCATCCCCTGCGCCGTGCCGCTGCGGATAATCTTCTGGTAGCACAATCACTGGCGCGGGCCCTCGCCCGTCTCCAGGCGGTGGGTGGCGCAGCCATGGAGGATATCATCGAAAAACACGCCGCATTGATGGTGCGTGAACTCGAGCGCGCCGGGCATCTCGACCACGACATTAGCAGCGTTACGGAATATCTGCCGGAAAAATACCGCTCAACAGCGCGCTCTCCCCGGCAGGAAGACTGATTCAGGAGCCGCCTTCTCTATAGACGCCGTGAGACAACAGGTATGTTGGAGTTTGTCGGCATCTATATTACGTCGCCGCAGGGTATCTTCGCGGCGATGTCAGTTGCTGCACCTGTCGGGGCCTTTGCTATCGAACAAGTCCTGTACGCGTCTCAAGCCCGACCGTTCGGCATGCAAAAAACGACGACAGGCAGCATCAGAATCTTACGATCAAATCAAAACACGTGAAAACAAAGCACCACAGATCCGGAATCAGGCGCCTCAAGTCCCGCCAAACTCATTGGGCGCCTCGTCACTCAAAAGGTCGGTAACCACGCTGGAATCGCGTTCCTCATCGACGCGCTTTTCCAGTTCCGGATCGACATCGGTATTCTGCGGCTGAGAGGATTCGGCCTGTGCCCGGACTGCAGGTTCATCTCTGGCAGTTTTCTGCGCGGGTTTTGCGCTGTCTCCTGCATTGACGCTCATCACACCCTCATCGAAACGCAAGCGATAGGTGGGCTCCGGCAACAGGAACCCGTTGGCTTCCAGCGCCCTTTTGACCAGACGCATGGCTTCGGACCGCGCCTTTACGAAACTTGTATCCTGCTGGTTGATCCAGCCGGCGAAGGTCAGGATGACATTGGAATCTCCAAGTTCATCGATCCATGCTTCGGCCAGGGGGTCTTCCAGTACAAATTCAAGGGCTGCGATCGTGGCAAGGCCGGTCTCCAGCGCTTTGCTCAGATCACTGTCTGAATCGACCCCGAGACTAAACAGGAAGCGCCTTTCGGGATTGGTTGAGTAATTGACGATATTTCCCTTGAAAACGGTGGAATTGGGAATGCGTATATGATTACCATTGGCCTCCATCAGGATCGTCGCTCGCGACGTCAGGGCGATGACAAAACCCTCAAATCCTTCGATGGCAACAAAATCCTTCGGCCGGAATGGCTGCCGGATGCTGAGCAAAATACTGGCAATATAATTCTCAACGGTGTCGCGCACCGCAAAACCGACCGCCAGACCGATAATCCCGGCCGCCCCCAGCAAGGTGGACAGCAAAGCTGTTGCACCCAGTATATCGAGCGCCAGAACCGCACCGATGACGATGAACAGGATGCGCACGATCTGCCGGATGAGATTGGCGATAAAGGCATTGGGTGCAATCCGGTTCCACGGCCAGTTGCGTGCCGCAAGAAACAGGCCTGCACCGCTGACCAGCGCCCAGAAACACATCGCCACAATAAACAATGGAAAATAGTTCAAGGCCTGCAAAAGGCGTGTTTCGAGTCGCTCATAAACCGGCACGAGCCGTTCGGTAACAGATGTTTCCTCCTCGATCTGATTGGTGACCGCCACAACGCCATCGACTCGCGAGGCCAGCATTTCCGCCTTGTCTGCCAGCGGTGTCTCCCTCACATTGCCGCGAAGTGAAACCACACCTGCACGAACCAGAACCCTGACATTCTCCAGGCCATCCAGTTCATGAAATATCTCCCTGATACGGGTTTCAATTTCCCAATCGTCAATGGCATTGGCTCCGGCAGCGATCTCCGGCATTGTTGTGGTCGTCTGCGCAGCAGTCTGACTTGTGGCCGGCAGCAAACCCATTGTCACCACGACCAGAAAAAGACCCATCAAATATTGAAACCGCACCGGCACCTCGCTTCGTTTTGAAAACAAACTATCAACACAGATGGGATATGGCTATTGACTTGTTTCCGATCACAAATATGAACTCCCTTCATGACAAGATGACCGCTACACTGTTTCTGATCGGATTGACCTGGCTTCCCGTATGGGTCAAATTTGGCTATTCGACCCTTTCTGTCTGACGAACCCACCTGGCTTTTATGGATCTGCACAAACATCTTCGAGAAAATACGCGATCGGCCCATGGCAGAGTCGACCAATTGTTCGGCGGTCTCATGCTGTCCACACGGCGTGATTACCTGTTGTTCTTGCTGAGCCACTACCTGGCCCATCAGACTCTGGATAATTATTTTTCCGATGTTTTACCCCTTGAGGAAAGACCACCCTTCGTATCATCATTGCTTGAGGGAGACCTGTTTGCGCTCGGATTTAAAAGCGACTTGAAAATTCCCGTCAGCATGGGCGATGAGACGGCCCCACTTGGGGTGAGTTATGTAATTGCCGGCGCCCATTTCGGTCAGCGCGTCCTGCGTTCGCGTTGGGCCAGGTCGAGTGACAGGGGCATACTTGACGCGGGCGCCTATCTGACATCACAGGACATGGCGCTTTTTTGGCCGATTGTGCGTAAAAGAATGGAGATCGAAAGGCCGTCTGCTTGCGATCTTGCCCGTCTGGTTCGCAGCGCGAACGCCACATTCGATCTTTTTGAATATTGTTTTGACCGTGCGCTTCGGGAGGTTTCACACATTGAACAGCAAACATGTTGAGCAGCGGGAAACCGATTTGGACCTGACGACCTGCGACCTTGAGCCCATCCATATTCCCGGCCGGATACAGAATTTTGGCGCTTTGCTGTCTGTAAGAGTCGGTCCGGAAAGTTATTCATTTTGAACAGAGCCTTCGCAGCATGAGGCGGATAGACGCGAGTTTGAGAAAGGCGAGCGCGTTGCGCGAAAGGTTCTCGAAGTCCTTTGCCAGCCTGCGGCAT
>Ga0208648_1000093_pt1 | contig 92699 bp, 89 predicted proteins | sample AntAceMetag02UKL_FD_184772 | JGI IMG/M metagenome (GOLD analysis project Ga0208648, IMG submission 184772) | Saline lake microbial communities from Ace Lake, Antarctica - Antarctic Ace Lake Metagenome 02UKL (SPAdes) (version 2) | ecosystem: Environmental > Aquatic > Non-marine Saline and... | reverse complement strand
TTTAATGCCTTCCGGTCGCTCCTTGGGATGGCCGGGGGCACGACCGCGCCGACCAGGGCGGGGTTATATTCGGGAGAATGGCAGCATCCTACATGTTGTGGGTATGGGCGTTAAGCGGATAGGCACGGTTCTTTCTGCGGTCAGCCTCTTCATCCTGACCCGCCCGTTGCCGCCAGACGATCAGTAGAGTGGTTTAGAGCGGTTCACAACCAAATGGAAACATTTGATGGCGGAAAGCCGGTTCACTCGGCCCCCTCGTTTATCTAGCTGGGCGCGTCGCGCAGCGCGATGTGGTGCATCGGGCAAGCGGCGCAACGTAGCCTTGCCAGTGAATAGGGGGGGCCGGCTTTCCCCACCCATTGAAGAAAGGATGCTCTTTCAATCACTTGTATGAGAGGGCCGATCGATTTTGCCCGCTGCTCGCGTTGACTTGCGCTTATGGTGAAGAACACCACTGCGCACAAGTCGTCTAATCAGCAACCAAAATCGATTCGGTCAAATGATTCCATTTGGTCATGAAGCGCTCTAATGAAAATTGCGTCCCTTGGGCAGGATGCCACGGGCAGCGGCAATGAGTTTGGTGCCCATCTGGCGGGTTTGCGGCGCCTGTTCAATCAGATGCTGCAATCGCGCAACCCGTTCCTTTTTGCGCATCGGATCAATTGGTCCACGCCGTACTTCATCGGCATGGGCAAAACCATCAATCGGCACATCAATATCGGACAATCTGGTCAAAAGGGGCGTCAGGTCCTCCAGCTGGCGGGCAATGACATGGATGACCCCTTCCTGTGACTGCAGAGTGCCGCGTATGCCGACAAACCGGCTGCCGAGCACAATGGTGCGATAGCGCTCGAATATTTTCGGCCAGACAATCACATTGGCAACGCCGCTCTCATCCTCGATGGTTTCAAACACAACGCCTTTTGCCGTGCCGGGCCGCTGGCGCACCAGCACCAGGCCCGCCACGCTGACAAAACGATCCGATCTGATATCCTGCAGATCGGCATTCTGCCGGTATCCGGCCTGCTTCAATTGCTGTCGCACAAAGGAAACCGGATGCGCCTTGAGTGAAAAGGACAGGCTGCGGTAATCATTGATCACCTGTTCGCCCAGCGGCATGGGTGGCAGGCTGACCTCCGCTTCCCTTTGCAGGGCGCCGGAACCGGCAAGCGCAAAAAGCGGCAACCGTTCTGCAGCACCCAGCGGATCAAGCGCGCGCACGGCCCAAAGTGCATCGCGGCGAGCAAGGCCGATGGATGAAAAGGCGTCGGCATCTGCCAGAAGTTCCATGGCGCGGCGTGACAGACCTGAACGCATCCACAGATCGCGAACGCTGTCATAGCCAGCACCCCTGTGTTGCGTCAATTGCTCTGCATTGTCCTTTCCAAAACCCTTGATCCGGTGCAGGCCCAGCCGCACCGCATGGGTGTTTTTCATGATTTTTTCCATGCTGCCATGACGCGATGCGATGGCTGGCCGACCGGCCTGCGTGTCCCTTGTTTCCAGCGCCGACAGCCAATCAGATTGATTGATATCGACGGGACGCACTTCGACACCATGTTCACGCGCGTCCCGCACAAGCTGGGCAGGCGCATAGAAGCCCATCGGCTGGGAATTCAGGATGGCCGCGCAGAACACATCGGGATAATGGCATTTCAGCCAGCAGGAAACATAAACCAGCAGGGCAAAGCTGGCGGCATGGCTTTCGGGAAAACCATATTCGCCAAATCCCTCGATCTGGCTGAAACAATGTTCGGCAAAATCGCGTTCATAACCATTGGCCACCATGCCCTCAACCATTTTCATGCGGAAGGAATGAATGGTGCCGACCCGGCGAAATGTCGCCATTGCCCGGCGTAACTTGTCGGCTTCGCCCGGCTCGAAGTTGGCCGCGACAATGGCGATATTCATCGCCTGTTCCTGAAACAGCGGCACGCCAAGCGTTTTTGCCAAAACGTGCTTCAGTTCTTCCTTGGGATAGGACACGGGCTCCTTTCCCTGCCTGCGCCGCAAATAGGGGTGCACCATGTCACCCTGGATAGGGCCCGGCCTGACAATCGCCACCTCGATGACAAGATCATAATAGCAGCGCGGCTTCAGGCGCGGCAGCATCGACATCTGCGCCCGGCTTTCAATCTGGAAAACGCCGATCGTGTCAGCGCGGCAAATCATGTCGTAGACATCCGCATCATCGGGCAGCGAAGACAGGCTCTCCCGGCGGTCGTAATGCCGGTCCAGAAATTCAAACGCCTTGCGGATGCAACTGAGCATGCCAAGGGCCAATATGTCGATCTTGAGAATACCGAGACTTTCCAGATCATCCTTGTCCCATTCGACAATTGTGCGATCATCCATGGCTGCATTTTCAATCGGAACCACCGAACTCAGCCGGTCCCGGGTGATGATGAAACCGCCGACATGCTGCGAGAGATGACGCGGAAAACCGATGATCTGCGTCGCCATGTCAAGAATCTGCATCAGGTGCCTGTCATGCGGATCAAGCCCGGCGCGGCGCGCATCCTCCTCATCCAGTCCGGAAGAGGAATGCCCCCAGCGCGTACCGGAAATGGCGGAAATCACGTCATCGGACAGCTCAAAGACCTTGCCCACTTCGCGCAGCGCCGACCGGCCGCGATAGGTAATGACCGTTGCCGCCAGCCCGGCCCGTTCCCGCCCGTATTTTGCATAGATATACTGGATGACCTCTTCGCGTCTTTCGTGTTCGAAATCGACATCGATATCAGGCGGCTCATTGCGTTCTTCGGAGATGAACCGTTCAAACAGCAGATCGACCTTTCCCGGGTCAACCTCGGTAATGCCGAGACAATAGCAAACGGCGGAATTGGCCGCCGACCCGCGTCCCTGGCACAGGATGCCCTTTGAGCGGGCAAACCGAACAATGTCATAGACCGTCAGAAAATAGGGCGCATAGTCCAGCTTGCGGATCAGCCCCAGTTCATGATGGATGGAAGCAATGACCTTTTGCGGCGGACCATCCGGATAGCGCCTGCGCAATCCTTCATGCGTCAGCCGTGTCAGCGTCTCTTGTGGTGGCGCCTTGCTCCCCGTTGGCTCCTCGGGATATTGATATTTCAGCTCATCAAGGGAAAAACAAAGCCGACGAAAGAGTTTGACGGATTCGGCAATGGCATATTCATGATCCCTGAACAGGCGTTGCATTTGCATAGCATTGCGCAGATGGCGCTCGGCATTGGGTTCCAGCTGCCTGCCGGCGGAGCGAATGGTCAGATGTTCGCGGATACAGGTCACGACATCCTGCAGAAAACGCCGTTGCGGTCCGTGGTAAAGAACATCCCCGATGGCCAGAAGCGGCAGATGATGGTCCCGGGCAAGACGGGCCAGGGACACCAGGCGCCGCTGATCAAAGGCGTCATAACGCCAGGCAGCGGCAAGATAGACATTCCCGGCAAAGCGCGTTGCCAGAACCTGCAGACAATCGGGGGCACAAAGGGGCAGCGCCATGGGTGGTACAATGGCCATGATCAGACCATCGCCATGGGCCAGCAGATCATCCAGCGCAAGGTGGCATTCTCCCTTTGGCGCCCGGCGCTTGCCGATGGTCAACAATTCACACAGACGGCCATAGGCATCCCGGTCTTGCGGCCATACAAGAATGTCCGGTGTGCCATCGGCAAAGACCAGGCGGCATCCCGGTGCAAAGGCAAGCCCGGCCTCCTTTGCAGCCATATGGGCCCTGACGACGCCGGCAAGGGAATTGCGGTCGGTCACACTCAACCCGGCCAGGCCAAGACGGGCTGCCTCGACAACCATTTCCTCCGGATGCGACGCGCCGCGCAGAAAGGAAAAATTCGTCGTGACGGCAAGCTCGACATAATCGGCACCCGAAATGCGCTCGCTCATGCAAAAATTCCGTGCATGAACCATTTCGGATTGCCGGTCTCGCGCTCGAACAATCCCAGACGAAACATCCAGAAACGATAACCCTGATCATCCTCGACACGAAAATAGTCGCGGCTATGCCCGCCGCGCCCATCGCGCCACCATTCACAGGCAATGCGTTCGGGGCCTTCCGAGCGCTCAATCCTGTAGAGCGTGCGACGCCAGCGGAACCGGACGGGGGGGCCATCGGGCACCTCGGCAATCGCCTCAACCTGTTCGGGCCTTTCAAACAGAATGACGGGACGGGTCAAAACGGCTGGCCCATCGCCTTCATGGCCGTGATTGTCCTGGCGCCATAAAACCGCCTGCGCGCCCGCATCTTTCTTGCCGCAGGAGGCTTCCGGCAAAAGCCCGAAGCTGCGCTCGGGAATATGGGTGCCGGCGGCCACAAAACGCTGTACCCGGTCTGTGCCAAGGCGCGCGCCCAGCTTGTCGACAAGGTTGCTGAAACCCTCGCCGCGCATCGAGCCGCCGGTCAGATCGCCCTGTTCGCTTTGCCGCGCCTCGCTTTCCAGGACATTCAGCCGCACAAGGTCAAACCCGAAGCCTGCTTCCAGATCATCATGGAATCCGGCTATGCGTTCGCGAAACAGCATGACGATGCGATCAATACTGTAGACCGGGCTTGCCGCCCGCACCCGCACACACGCCACATGGCCGTCCACACGAAACAGTTTCAGTTCCAATGCGCGCGCGCCAAGCTGGCGTTCATCAAACCGCTGCCTGAGATGGCCGGCCAACTGCCCCACCGTTCGCTCGATATCATCCTGCAGAATGATCGGTTCGGCAAAAACCCGCTCCGAAGACAGTTCGGGGACCGGCAGACGCGGGGAAATCGCCTCTTCCTGCCGCCCCAGCGCCTGGTCAAGGCGCTGCAGAAGGCCATTGCCAAAACGCGCGGCAAGAGGCGCACGCGGCAAGTCGGCAATGCAGCCTATGGTGCGCAATCCGAGTTTCTTGAGCATATCAAGCATGGGCATATCAAGGCGCAGGCTGATCAGAGGCAGGTCCAGCAAGTGCCTTTGGTGATCGCCGGACGTGATGATCTGCCGGTCGCTGTAACGGGCAAATGCCCAGGCCGCGCCCGGCGTGTCGGCAATGGCAGCGCTGGCCATCAGGCCGGCAGCCCGCAATCTGCCAACCACGTCAAGCAGCATGACTTCCTCGCCGCCAAAAAGATGTGAGCAGCCGGTAATGTCCAGCAAAAGCCCCGCGCAATGGACCGCAGCAGCACTGCCATCACTCTGGCAAGACCGGTCCAGCGCCACCAGCGGCGTATAGCGATCACACCAGGCGGCAATGGCCAATAGCAAAACAGCGTCCGCCGCCGGATCGTGATCAAAAACATCCAGATCCGGAAACAGAGCCCGCGCATCGCTCAATGTCTGGTCCATGCGCAGACCTGCTTCACGGCCGCATGCATCCACCGCGACAAGCCGCATGGCATTCTTGACCTTTGCAATGGCAACAATGGGCGGTGCGTCAGGACGCCCGTTCAAACGCCATGACTTGCCCCATTTGCGGCGCGCCATCCGATCGGTCGGAAGACAGGGCAGGGCGATCGACATAATTCGTTGGGGCATGTTCAAAACCGTGTGTTTTCTGGTTCCATGCAATGGTCCAGTGCCCCGTTTGACCATGGCGGTTGCGTTCAAGGACAAGGTTCAGCCGCAAAAGCCCAATGCCCCTTTGAATATCCGGATCGACCGTGGATGGCTGTGCGCGCACATGCCAGCGTGTTGCCGCCGCATTGGCCTCCTCCTCACCACCCTGCCGCAGAATGGCGATGAATTGCCCGTTTTGTTGTGCCTTGAGCATCAGGCGCCGTGTCGCCGTCATGTCAAAGTTGCGTGGATTTCCCTTCACCTGGAAGATAACGCCTGCAAGTTCCTGGCATTTTGCCGCCTCGTCACTGGCCCACAGAGCGGCTTTCAAATCGACCGGCTGCACCACAACAAGCCGCGCCGGATCAAGCCCGAACATGGCAAGCCCGGCAGGGAAAAGCTGCCCGCCATCCAAACGGCAGGCCGGATCGCAGATCCAGACAATCCGGCCCTGTCGCTGCTGCATGCATCCGGCCAGAAGGCCCGCCAGAAATCCCGTCGCCGCACCAATGTCACGGGTCAGCGAACAGCGCACCTCATGCAGGGCAAAAGCCGGAAAACCGCCTTCAAAAACACCGTCTATGGCAGCAATGTCAAAATCAACAACGCTGCCGTCATTGTGCCCGCGCGATCGGTTGCGCCGTGCAAAGGAAGCATGGCGCCCGTCAATCTTCGCGACAGCCTCCTGCAATGTCTCAAGCCTCTGCAGCACCCTGGTCTTTTGCATCTTCGATCCAATTGTTCTTGTTTTGTTCATGCATAGATTCCAAATATGCCAACGCGAGTCAAGCGATCTCAATCAGATCTCCAAAATCGCCATTTTCTCAGCCATCGATGTCTGTGGAAAACCCGACCAATTTCTGCTAGCGTTTTCTCACGGGTACTGAACAAACGCCCGCGGAAACAGCAATGTGAGCGGGGAACAGAAGTCTTCCGGAATGGCCCTTGTCAAAATCACTGAATAAAACACAGCCCACCACAACAAGCGCAGCTGATTTCATTGCAACCATTGAACATCAGCGCCGACGCGAAGATGCACAGATCCTGCTTTCGCTGTTTCACCGTGTCACAGGTTTCGAGCCGCAAATGTGGGGCAGCAGCATCATTGGTTACGGACGCTATCACTACAAGTACGAAAGCGGCAGGCAGGGAGATTTCCTGGTCACCGGCTTCAGTCCGCGCAAAGCAGCCCTGTCCGTCTATATCATGCCCGGATACCGCGACCTGTCGGAAAAACTGGCGCGGCTCGGCAAGCACAAGATCGGCAAGAGTTGCCTTTACATAAACAAGTTGTCGGACATTGATCTCACTGTGCTGGAAGAGATCGTGCAAGACGGCGTGGCCTACATGAAATCCAACTACGAAGTTTGGGACCAATAGAGCGCTTCACGACCAAATCGAGCATTTGATTGTGAAATGCGCCTGCAGCGTGGAATCTTGCGACCAAAAAGCCGCATCGTTTTCAACAATGCGGCCGGATAATCATCGCACCGCAAACCGGTGCCAACAAAGTCTCAATCAGAAAGAAAGACAGCCAAGGGCTATTCCTCGTTTGATCTTTCTTTTTTCAGCGAATTCAGCTTGGCGAAAACGGCATCGGCATCGATGACATCTTCCTTCTTCTTTGATGGCATGGTCGTATCGAATGAGAATGTCTCGGTTTCACGCGCCGGAAGCAACGTGCTGTCTTCACGCACGACAACCTGGTCAGGACGATCCTTGCCAGCCTTTTCAACCTCGATATCAAGGTGAATCTGCGTGCATAGTCCCAGCGTGACCGGATCAAGCGGCGTCAGATTGGCGGAATTCCAGTGGGTGCGGTCACGAATCTGTGCAATTGTTGATTTGGTGGTGCCGACAAGCCGCGAAATCTGTGCATCACGCAACTCCGGATGGTTGCGCACCAGCCACAAAATGGCATTGGGCCTGTCCTGTCGCTTGGATACCGGCGTATAGCGCGGTCCTCTGCGCTTCAATTCCGGCACATGCACCTTGGGGGTCGACATTTTCAACTTGTGCGACGAATCGCCCTCTGCCCTGGCGATTTCATCGCGCGCCAGTTGGCCGGTTTGAATGGGATCAAGGCCCTTGATACCCTGCGCCGATTCTCCATCAGCAATCGCCTTGACCTCAAGCACATGCAATTGGCAGAATTGTGCAATCTGATCAAATGTCAGAGCCGTATTATCAACAAGCCAGACAGCGGTTGCTTTCGGCATAAGCAATTGTTGAGTCATGGATAAACTTCTCCTGTCCGCCCGCTCCGGTCTGGCAGGCAATGGGTATTTTCATGTTTTCCGGGAAATATGCCGTTTCTATAACGCCGTTTGAAAAGAATTGCAATCAAAGTAACCATCAAGCCAAATAACAGCCCATTGTCTAATTGCCCTGACAAATACACCTGCTATTAAGGGGCCAACACATTGCCCGCAATGGCAGATGTACGATTGCAAGCGAAGGAGGAACGCATGTTCTCAAAAACCCACAAGGTGCTCAAGGCTGCAAAAAAACGCGCGCTGATCGACAATGATACCTATCTCGACTGGTATGAGCAGAGCATAAAGAACCCGGACAAGTTCTGGAACAAACACGGCAAGCGCATAGACTGGTTCAAACCCTATACCAAGGTCAAGAACACCTCCTTTTCCGGCGATGTATCAATCAAATGGTTTGAGGACGGCATCACCAATGTTGCCTATAATTGCATTGACCGCCATCTGAAGAAACGCGGCGACCAGGTGGCCATCATCTGGGAGGGTGACAATCCCTATGATGACAAGAAAGTCACCTATAACGAACTCTATGATCAGGTCTGCCGTCTCTCCAATGTGATGAAGAAGCAGGGCGTGAAAAAAGGTGACCGTGTCACAATCTACATGCCGATGATTGTTGAAGCAGCCTATGCAATGCTTGCATGCGCGCGCATCGGCGCCATTCATTCCATCGTTTTTGGCGGCTTTTCACCCGATGCGCTGGCTGGCCGCATTGTCGGATGTGAATCGACCTTCATCATTACGGCCGATGAAGGTCTTCGCGGTGGCAAGAAAATTCCCCTGAAGGCAAATACCGACCGCGCTGTGGACATTGCCAAAAAAGATGGCGTCACCGTCAACGACGTTCTGGTTGTGCGCCGCACCGGTGGCAAGATCGACTGGGTCGAAGACAGGGATATCTGGTATCACGAGGCCGTTCAGGCCGCAAAGCCGGACTGTCCCCCGGAAAAAATGAACGCCGAAGACCCGCTGTTCATTCTCTACACGTCCGGATCGACAGGAAAACCGAAAGGCGTATTGCACACGACCGGCGGCTATCTCGTTTATGCCGCCATGACCCACGAATATGTCTTCGATTACCATCCCGGCGACATCTACTGGTGTACGGCTGATGTCGGCTGGGTGACCGGCCATTCCTATATTGTCTATGGGCCGCTCGCCAATGGTGCGACAACTTTGATGTTCGAAGGCGTTCCCAATTACCCCGATGCAGGACGCTTCTGGCAGGTTGTCGACAAACATGAAGTCAATATCTTCTATACGGCGCCAACGGCCATCCGGGCGCTGATGGGCGTCGGCGACAAACATGTCACCGACACATCGCGCGCTTCACTCAGAACCCTTGGGACAGTCGGGGAACCGATCAACCCGGAAGCCTGGGAATGGTACTATAATATCGTCGGTGAAGGGCGGTGCCCGATTGTCGATACCTGGTGGCAAACCGAAACCGGCGGGATCATGATCTCCCCGTTGCCGGGCGCAACGAACCTCAAGGCAGGCTCGGCGACGCGGCCGTTTTTCGGCGTTCAGCCGCAGCTTGTCGATGCCGAAGGCATTGTTCTGGAAGGTGCCGCCGAAGGCAATCTGTGCATCGTCGACTCCTGGCCAGGTCAGATGCGAACGGTCTATGGCGACCATGAGCGGTTCATCCAGACCTATTTTTCAAACTACAAGGGAAAATATTTCACCGGTGACGGATGTCGCCGTGATGAAGACGGATATTACTGGATCACCGGCCGTGTCGACGATGTCATCAATGTGTCCGGACACCGCATGGGCACTGCAGAAGTGGAATCGGCGCTGGTATCGCATCCCGCCGTGTCCGAGGCAGCTGTCGTCGGCTATCCGCATGACATCAAGGGCCAGGGCATCTACTGCTATGTGACCCTGATGGCCGGTCTGGAAGGCAGTGACGAGCTGCGCAAGGAACTGGTCGCCCATGTGCGGGAGGAAATCGGCCCGATCGCCTCACCGGATAAAATCCAGTTTGCGCCCGGTTTGCCGAAAACCCGATCCGGCAAGATCATGCGTCGCATCCTGCGTAAAATTGCCGAGGATGACTTCGCCGCGCTGGGTGACACATCAACGCTGGCAGATCCCGGCGTTGTTGATGATCTGGTCGAAAACCGGCAAAATCAGAAATAGAATCCATCAGGGATTTTCATCTATTGGAATTTTGGAAGGGGGCACGCTGCCCCCTTGATCATTTGCGCTTACTGTAAATATCGTCACGGGTTGGCGGCAGACCACTTGGGCCGCGAACGCGCTTGCTTGCCAGGGTCTGGTTGATCTGCACCGTTCCGCGCTCAAATGCCAGCGCACAGCCGGTCAGGTAAAGCAGCCATAAACGCGCCTTTGGCGCGCCCACCTCCCTGATCGCCTCATCGAGATGCGCCTGCAGACGCTCGGCCCAAAGACGGCAGGTCCGACCGTAATGTTCACGCAGATTTTCCACATCGTGAACCTCAAAACCGTATCCCTCCAGATTTTCGATACTCATGCCAAGGTGGTCCAACTCACCACCGGGAAAGATATATTTGACCAGGGCCAGATGTTCGGCGCTTTTTTTGCCGAATGCCTTCTTGCTGCGCTTGGCGCGACGGGAAATCGCATGATGCATGTAAAGCCCGCCGGGCTCCAGCAAACGCTCGACCTTTGAAAAATAGGTCCCGTAATTGACACTGCCGACATGCTCGAACATGCCGATGGAGGATATCTTGTCGAAGGTTCCCGTGACGTCCTCATAGGATTTGATGTCAATGCTGATCTTGTCATCAAGCCCGGCCGCACTGATCCGCTCGCGCGCCAGGGCCGTTTGCTCCTCGGAAAGGGAAACACCGTAACCGGTAACACCATAATGGCGCGCGGCATGGATCAGCATGGATCCCCAGCCGCAGCCGATATCAAGCAGGCGTTCACCGGATTTCAGCCGCAACTTGCGGCATATGTGATCAAGCTTGTCTTCCTGCGCCTGATCCAGGGTGTTGCCCCAATCTTTGAAATAACCGCACGTATAGACCATGCCCTCATCCAGAAAGAGGCGATAAAATTCATTCGACACATCATAATGATGGCCAATGGCCTCTTTGCTGGAACCGAAATCAAAAGGATTGTTACCGGCAAGGCCTGAATCAGGACTTCGCCGACCAAACAATATGGAAGGCACGTCCTTCAGAAGTTGCCATTTGGGCAATTCCTTCAACCGGTGTTTGAGTTTTGTTTTTGTGCCCCTCTCGACCAGATCGAACAGGGAGCCATTCTCGACATCCACCTGACCGGAAATCCACAATTCAACCACTGAATCCAACCTCGGTTGAAGCGCCAGCCGCCGGATGGCCATGGGATCATTGATGACAAGAACAGGCCCCGTATCGGGTCCAATCCGCTCGCCCGACCAAAGGCGGACCGCAAATTGCGGCTCCAGAACCCCGACAATGGTTCTGATCATGTTGGCGGCTTTGTTTTCAGGACCCATTATGCTTCCCAAGGTAATTGTCAAATGCCCGATGGCGGCTATCCGTCCTTCCTAAAATGCAGCCCCTATAGACAAATTGTAAAGCCCTGAATCAAAAAGGCCAGCCGCAGCAAGCGACTGGCCCAAATTCCAATCTTGACCTTTTTACAAAGTCAGGCGCAAGGAACGGATCGTATTGGCAATATCCTCATAGGTCTGTTCCAGTTCGGCTGTTGTATCCGGCTCATAATGATAGGTCAGCTGGCCTTCATCCGGAGTGGCACAGTCCTTCAAAAGTTTTTCAGCAGACCATGAGGTTTGAAAACCAACCGTGAAGATCTTGATCTTCTGAGCCTTGATCGCGTCGCACAGATAGTCCGTATGCGTTTCAGACAGGGAGCTCTGGTTGCAACCAGAATCCTGTGAATCGGTGCCGGCATAGGCTTTGTTGAACTCTCCATCCGTCATCAGAATGATGAATTTGGTCAGATCGGCGTTCTCGTCCCTGTTTCCCGGAGCCGACTCGCTTGGCACGAAATCCGCCCATTTGTGGGAGAGCGTATACCAGGCCCATTGCAGGCCCATATGGCCACCCGTGCAACCACCTGTCGAAAGATTGCTAATGGCACTTTTCAGTTTGCTCTCATTGCTGGTCAGCAGCACGATTTCCGAGTTGGTACAGGCATTTTTGGAAAGGCGCGAATCGCGACTGATCATGCCAGAGAGAGGGTTGGCATCCGTATACTGGAAGGAGGTGCCGCTTTTGGGAGCCTTGCGATCCGTTGCACAATCATCCTCACTGGCGCCATTGTCCTTGCCGACATAATCATTGGGCAGCCCGCAGGTGGTCGTTTGTTCCCATTGTTTGTATCGTCCCCGGCCTGTTCGTACCCATGTCGTATTACATTCCTCAATATCTTCCTGGAATGGCTCCACGTCATATCCGACACCGGTATCGGAATAGAGATCCGGATCATAGACCGGAGCGTTGCTCTTGCTCTCATTGTAGTCCGGGTAGACATATTTGGCGAGCGGTCCGGCATTGACCGAATCACTATAGGGAACGAGGCTGACACGGACATATTCATCCTCATCGGTATTGACTGCCAACAATTGTTCCACGCCGAGTTGAGCGGCCTCTTTCAGCGCCCAGATACGCGAGCCGGCCATTGAGCCGGTCACGTCCAGGACCATGGCGACTTCAATTTCCGATTGCCCGTAGCTTGCTGCCGATATGCCCGCCACAGCATGATGCGTCTCTTCCGACCCGATGGACATGAAGATCATATTCTGGTTGTAGGTTGCTGAGGCAGTCACCGTTTGCTTGGTTTTGTTGAGAGTGACATCCTTGACCTTATATTTGCTTTTGTTCAGATCCTCGATACTGTCAATTCCCAGATTGGATGCAAATATGACCTTCAGATAGGTCTCAGCATCCTTCTCCTTCACATCACCGATCGATAAAGCCCTGGCCGTCGCAAGGGTTGCTGAATCAAGCGCATTATTGACCCGGGTTCTGTTGCCGATCGACTGTGAATAGTCTACCGCCAGCCCGACTGACATAAGGATCGCCACAGAGGAAAGAGCAAAAGTAATGGCAAAGTTACCGCTCCTGTCGTTCTGAAACTTTTTCCAGATGGTGCCTAGTTTTCCCGTCTTCATATTTTTCTTCCCAACAGATTGACTGCCCAGGGAACCGAGCCCGATCGTCCATTGATTGGCGATTGCAGGCGGGTTCCAGTTGCCTTGTTTTAGTTGAAGGTAATTGAAACGGGTTTAAACCGATTGATTGCATTTTATCTAATATCGTATTCCATTGTTTTTGCACAATAAATACCAGTGAAAATCAACCAAATCAGAGCACGGAAATGACGAGAAACAAGCTGCTTCAACAAATTATTCAAGAAATTTATATTCAGCCAGGCAAATCACCCGTCAAATATAATGTCAAAATGGCTTCTGTAGTGTTAAAAAACCCTATTGCGCAGTCTACTTACTTTAAAGACATGGTGCATTGGATGTTATAAACAGGCCTTGTTGTATCTGTGCCGCCTGAAACAGCCTGTTCTAAAATCCCAGCCTGTTCTAAAATCCCAGCCTGTTCTAAAATCCCAACCTGTTCAAAAATCAATGGCACGGCCATCAATCTCCCAGTCACCAAAGCGCGAAGGATCCTTTCCGCCGCGACCACCGATTTCCGCCGGTCCGCTGTTGGCCTCGGAACCAGCCGCCTTTTTCGACAGCCGCCGCGCCTCAGCCTCTCTCAGTGCTCTTTGCGCAGCAGGTGGTAAATCCTCCAAAGGCTTGCGGCCGGGAACCTGTGCGCCAGGCGCTGCGGGATCTGTCTCACCATCACTTTTACGCAATGCAGCCTGCCGTGACCGATCATCCATCATTTTTCCAAACCCGTATTCCCGTTGCACAAACATCTACCAATCCCCATTATATCGGGGGTATAAGCCGGTCAAAGACCGGTCATTCTCTTGGAGTATTTGCCATGAATATGGTTCGAACTGCAATGCTTTTGGCTGTCATGACTGCTTTGTTCATGGCCATTGGCTACGCGATTGGAGGAAACACCGGCATGCTCATCGCGCTGGTCGCAGCGGCTGTGATGAATATGTTTTCCTACTGGAACGCCGACAAGATGGTGCTCAAAATGCATCACGCAGTCGAAGTCTCGGAACAATCAGCGCCGGAATATTACGGCATCGTACGACAACTCGCCCAGAGAGCTGAACTGCCGATGCCAAAAGTCTACCTGATCAAGAACGAACAACCCAACGCCTTTGCGACCGGTCGCAACCCGGACAATGCTGCCGTCGCAGCAACAACCGGCCTTCTCGAAAGGCTCACCCATGAAGAGGTTGCCGGTGTCATGGCGCATGAACTGGCCCATGTAAAACATCGCGATACACTCACCATGACCATCACGGCAACACTGGCAGGCGCGATTTCAATGCTGGCGAATTTTGCCTTTTTCTTCCGCGGCGGACGGCGCGAGGGCGCCGGTATCATCGGCACATTGGCAGCGATGATACTGGCGCCGCTGGCCGCCATGATCGTACAAATGGCCATCAGTCGAACACGGGAATATTCCGCCGATCGCGGTGGTGCCGAGATTTGCGGGCATCCGTTGTGGCTGGCTTCAGCCCTTGGAAAAATAGCCAGCCCTGCCAATCATGTGATCAATGAGGACGCCGAAAAAAACCCCGCAACTGCCCATATGTTCATTATAAACCCGCTTTCAGGCCTTCGCATGGACGGGTTGTTTTCAACCCATCCACCAACTGAAAAGCGAATAGAAGCGCTACGGGCGATGGAAGCTGGTATAGGGCAGGACAACAGACCGGCAGCATCTGTCCGCGATACGGATGCCCAATCACACGACAACACACCCTGGGGACGCAATCCGGGCAAACGCAATCATAAAGGACCCTGGTCTTGAACCAACGCAGACACGGCAACAATGAAGAAGCAGGCATGTCAGAAAATGAGGCAAAACCTGGTTTGAATGCCCGGCAGACAGCGACGAAGTTATTATCGGCTGTTGTTGACCGCGCGACATCCCTTGACGGGCTACTGGATGCAGCAAACGGCAATCCGGCCTTTCGCGGTCTGAGTGACGCCGACAAGGGGCTGGTGCGCGCCATTTTGCTGGCAACATTGCGCCATCTGCCAATTATCGAAGCCGTTTTGGCCAGTCTTGTTGAAAAGCCCTTGCCAGCGGGTGCGCGCGCATTGAATCACGTTCTCAATATTGCGGCAGCACAGATTATCTATCTGGAGGTTCCAGACCATGCAGCGGTTGACATTGCCGTGGAACAGGCAAATCGCGACCCGCGCAACAGGCGTTTCGCATCCCTCGTCAATGCAGTATTGCGCCGTCTCGTACGCGAAAAAACCCGTCTGTTGCCGCAGATTGAAGCAACGACAATCAATGCCCCGCAATGGTTCTATCAAAGATTGCAATCAGCCTATGGCGCGCGGGCACAGGCGATACTTGCCGCCCAGGCTTGTGAACCGTCAATTGATCTGACCGTCAAATCCGACCCGCAACACTGGGCCGAGCTTCTGGGCGGTATCGTATTGCCAACCGGGTCCGTTCGCCTTGGCAAGGTCGATGGTTCAATCACCGCCCTGCCGGGTTTTGCTGATGGGCAATGGTGGGTGCAGGATGTGGCCGCGTCCATTCCGGCAAAACTATTTGGCAACATCGAAGGCAAAAACATCGCCGACCTATGTGCGGCGCCCGGCGGCAAAACGGCACAATTGATACTGGCCGGAGCAAAAGTGTCGGCTGTTGACCTGTCGCGTAACCGCCTGAAACGCTTGTCTGAAAACCTTGCCCGGCTGGGATACGAGGCTGACATAGTCGAGACGGACCTTCTCAAATGGCAGCCCGATGGCCTTTATGATGGTGTCCTGCTGGATGCGCCATGCTCATCAACCGGAACGGTCAGAAGACATCCGGACATTCCCTGGACAAAAAGCCTGGCCGATATTGAAAAACTCGCTGAACTGCAGGAGAAAATGTTGCGCCACGCGGCAACCCTGATCAAGCCCGGCGGCGTCATTGTCTTTTCCAACTGTTCGCTCGACCCTCTGGAGGGCGAGGATATGGTGGAGCGCGTATTGGCTTCCCAGACAGATCTGAAACGCAGACCTGTTCTGGCGACAGATTGGCCCGGATTGGAAACGGCGATCACCGATCGTGGCGATATTCGTACCACACCTGATATGCTGCCGCATGAAATTGCCCGCCTGTCGGGCATGGATGGCTTTTTTGCCAGCGTACTGGTGCGTCATGAATGAGCAATAATCGCTGTTTTTGTCGCCGCCGGTGTATAGGTCTTGTGATATTGCTGTTATAAGGGCACCCCAGATGGTACCAAAGGAACTGAATATTGATTCATATCCTGCCCAAAGCAACTTGCTGACAGGTCAGAACCACTTGCGTGACGTGAATCTATATCCAGTTCCTTTGGAATAGGGGTATACGGGGACCAGAATTGGCGGCGGTATTGGTGCAGTTCCGGCAATTTTTGCCATTGTATTTACGGGAATGCTGGCGTCGGTTTTCGCGCCGGTTCGCGATTGGGCGCGGTGGTCCCTGGCCATTTCTGGGCAAAGCACCCGACAGGCTCGTTGTCGCACCAACCGATTTGCGTATTGCCGACCCCTATATTGCGCATGAAATACACCAGGGCCGCTTTCCGCTTGACGGACGGGTCCTTGAGACCGGGGGGCATTCACCTTTTTCCCTTGAAGGCCCATCTGTAGGCTTCGACAAGATATTGCACAGTTTCCGCTGGCTTCGGCATTTGCGGGCAGCCAATGATGCAGAAGCTTATGGCGATGCCAAGAAATTCACGGAAATATGGATCAAGGAATGCGGCCGCAGCGTCTCCGGGGTCGCCTGGGAACCCGATGTCACCGCGCAAAGGGTCATTGCCTGGCTCTCGCATTCCCCCATTGTTCTGAAAAACCAGGATCGCAACTTTTATCGGCGGTTTGTCAAAAGTCTGGCGGTGCAGATTCGCTACCTGCACAAAGTGGCCCCAGCCGTGCGTGATGGCGAGAAACGCTTTCGCGTGCGCATTGCATTGGCCATGGCCACTCTGGCCTTGCCGGCAAATCCCGCAGCCATCAAATCAGCTGCCCGTCAACTGGATAACGAGATTGAAAAGCAGATTTTGGCTGATGGCGGTCACATTTCAAGAAATCCGCAGGTCACGTTGATTTTGCTGGCCGACCTGCTACCCCTGCGTCAAACCTATTTGAATCTGGGTTATACACCACCGAAGGGACTCGTCTCGGTTATCGACCGGATGTTTCAGGCCTTGCAGTTTTTCCGCCATGCGGACGGTTCGCTGGCATTGTTCAATGGCGCGACCGCGCAGCCTGCCGACCGTCTTCTGTCGGTCCTGCGCTATGACGAAGCAACCGGCCTGCCGCTCAAGAGCACACCGCAGATGAACTATCAGCGGCTTTCCGCCAAGGGCACAATCATCATTGCAGACACCGGTCCCATCCCGCAGGATGAGTTGTCAGCCACCGCCCATGCCGGTTGTCTTTCCTTCGAATTGTCATCAGGGCGTCAGCGATTCATCGTCAACTCCGGCACGCCGTCCTATTTTCATGCGCAATATGCCCGCCTTGCGCGCACAACAGCGGCACATTCAACTTTGATTGTTGGTGACCGGTCCTCCGCGACCATCTCAAATTCAGCTTTTCTCGGCCCGATCCTGACAGACGGGCCAAAAAATGTCGATGTGGAGCGAAAGGACGATGCAACCGGCAGGCAGGGTTTCATAGCCCGCCATGATGGATATGCGAAAATTCTGGGTCTCGTCCACGAACGATCCATTCTGCTGAGCGCCGATGGCAATGTGGTCAATGGCCGTGACCGGCTGGCCAAAGCTGCAAACCAGAAGATTTCCATCAATGAGAATACACCGGCTGTCATACGTTTTCACATCCACCCCAAGATCAAGCTTTCCTACAACTATAAAAACGACATTGTGCTGACGGCTGGAAACGGCGAAAGCTGGACATTTCATTCACCCGATGTGAAACCGGAAGTGGAAGAAGACATATATTTCGCTGATCTTGCCGGTGCCCGCAGATCATTGCAGATAACGCTCACTTTTGTTGTTTCGCAAACCTCTCAGGTAAATTGGTCCTTGTTTCGCACCATCGCAAAAGCCAAAACCCCCCAATCATAACAGGTGGCATGGTCGTTCCGACCATCATCTGACCGCATGTCACCACGTCAATCAAACAGGATCCAGCAATGGCCGTTGCATCGAAAAATATTCCGGCACCCGAATTCGTCAAACCCCGCCGCGCCCTTTTGTCTGTCTCAGACAAAAGCGGGCTTGTTGACCTCGCCCGGTCTCTTGTTGCGCAGGGCATTGAACTTGTTTCCACCGGCGGCACCGCAGCTGCCATTGACGCGGCAGGCCTGCCTGTGCGCGACATCTCCGATCTGACCAAATTTCCGGAAATCATGGATGGTCGGGTCAAGACCCTTCACCCTTCTGTCCATGGCGGCCTTCTGGCAATCCGTGACGACCCCGATCATGCGCGCGCCATGGAAAGCCACGACATCGGACCGATTGATATCGCCATCATCAATCTCTATCCCTTTGAGACCGTCATGGCAGCAGGCGGCGACTACCCGACGATTGTTGAAAATATCGACATCGGTGGACCGGCCATGATCCGTGCTGCGGCAAAGAACCATGCCTATGTGACCATCATCACTGATCCCTGTGACTATGACGGCCTGATCGACGAACTGGCTGCCAACGAGGGTGCAACACGCTACACATTCCGGCAGAATATGGCGGCCAGAGCCTATGCACGAACAGCGGCTTATGATTCTGCCATTTCCAACTGGTTTGCCAGCGAACTGGCCATCGAACATCCGCGACATCGATCTGTTGCAGGTGTTTTGAAGGATGTCATGCGTTATGGTGAAAATCCGCACCAGAGTGCAGGTTTCTACGTCTCCGGCAGCACGCGTCCCGGTGTTGCCACCGCAAGGTTGCATCAGGGCAAGCAGCTTTCCTATAACAATATCAATGACACGGATGCCGCATTCGAGCTGATCGGGGAATTTGCATCCGACGGTGAGGCGGCCTGCGCCATCATCAAACATGCCAACCCCTGCGGTGTCGCTACCGGCTCCAGCCTTGCCCAGGCCTATCAAAAGGCGCTGGCCTGTGATTCCGTTTCCGCTTTCGGTGGCATTATTGCCTTTAACGCAACACTGGATGCCGAGGCGGCCGAGGAAATCGTCAAGATATTTACCGAAGTCATTATCGCGCCCGACATCACGGACGAGGCAAAGGCCATCATCGCCTCGAAAAAGAACCTCAGACTGCTGACAACCGGGGCGCTGCCGGATCCGCGCGCTTTGGGCCTGACGGCAAAAACCGTTGCAGGCGGCCTTTTGGTCCAGTCACGCGACAACGTCATGGTGGATGATCTGGACCTCAAGGTGGTGACGGATCGCGCACCGACAGCAAAGGAGCTCAGCGACCTCAAATTCGCTTTCCGCATTGCAAAACATGTCAAATCCAACGCCATCGTCTACGCCCGCGACGGCGCAACGGTCGGCATTGGTGCCGGCCAGATGAGCCGTGTCGACTCGGCGCGCATTGCCGCCCGCAAGGCCCAGGATGCGGCGGTACTTCTGGGATTGCCTGCGCCTTTGACAAAGGGCTCGGTGGTTGCCTCGGACGCCTTCTTTCCCTTCGCCGATGGGCTGCTGTCTGCCATTGAAGCCGGTGCAACAGCAGTCATTCAGCCGGGCGGTTCCATGCGCGATGATGATGTCATCCGCGCCGCCAACGAGGCCGGCATAGCCATGGTCATGACCGGAATACGTCATTTCAGGCATTAGAAGAGAATCCGCAACACGGACTCGCCGAGTTGATCAAGCGTGACACGTCCTAGCTGCAGATCGCGACCAGCTGTTTGCGCAACCACAAGTGCTTGGGGTCAGCATCGAACCGGCGATGCCAGATCAGATTATTGGAAATCGGCTCGATCTCGGATGGCACGGGCCGCGTTGCCAGTGCGTGATTACGGGCAAAGTAATCGGCGGTCTTGCGGGTAAATACACCAATCAGCGTGCTGCGCCTGAGAAGTTCCGGCACAACTGTGAAATTTGTCAATGAGGTCGCTGCATTGCGGCTCAGCCCACGCCGCGCCAACGCGCCGTCAAATGCCGCCCGGCGATCCCCGCCCGAACTGACGACGAGATGGGGATAGCTCAGAAGCGTGGCAAAATCGATGTCTTTAGCACCCTCCAGAATTGGATGGTCCGGACGGCAAAGCACGACAAATTGTTCGTCGGAAACATGCACCTGATTGACTTGAGGCGGCGTTTTGTCAAACCATCCCAGGGCGATATCGATTTCCTGATCCATGATCAACTGCAGCGCATAGGTCCTGTCGGTTGTTCTCAGGTCAATCGCAATGCCGGGTGCCACCCGTCTGATGCGTTCCAGAAACGGCAAAAACACTGGCAGGCTGAGGCGGTCCGGCGCACCGATGACAAAGCGCGCGTCACTGTTTTTCGGATCAAAAGCGATTCCCGGCGCCAGACAATCATTGGCCATGCGAATGATGTCTGCCGATGCCTGACCCAATTGGATGGCCTTGGGCGTCGGGCTGAGACCTGTCGGCATACGCACAAAAAGTGGATCGTCAAATATATCGCGCAACCGTTTGAGCGAGTTGGAAATAGCCGATTGTGTGCGCCCCAATCGTGCTCCAGCCCGGGTGACACTGCGTTCTTCCAGCAAAGTGTGTAGAACCAGAAAAAGGTTCATGTCAAAATTTCGCAGCATCCCGGGACCTCACCATCATTTTGAATGATAAATTATAACACGAATATCAATTTGTATAATGTTAAAGAGGATCGTAACTTTGTCCCATGAGTGAGGATTATCTGCCATTTTGCGCAGCACCTTCGGTGCCGCGTTTTGAGCCACCGGCGGGATCAGTGGATGCCCATTGCCATATTTTTGGTCCGGCGGCGACGTTCCCCTTTGCGCCCGAACGCAAATACACACCCGTCGATGCTCCAAAAGAGACATTGTTTGCCCTGCGCGATCAACTGGGTTTTGCCCGCAATGTGATTGTTCAGGCAACGTGCCATGGGCGCGACAACAGTGCCATGCTCGACGCCATGCAAGCCTCCGGCGGTCGCGCGCGCGGTGTCGCCATTGTCGGCGCGGAAATCACTGACGACGAATTGCGGGCGCTGGATGATGCCGGCGTGCGCGGGGTGCGGTTCAATTTCGTCAAGCGCCTCGTCGGTAAGACCCCGAAGGCAGTGTTCCAGACCATCGCCGAACGGGTCGTGAAACTCGGCTGGCACATCGTCGTCTATTTTGAAGCCGCCGATCTGCCCGAACTGGCTCCCTTCTTGAAATCTCTGCCCGGTATCGTCGTGGTCGATCACATGGGCCGCCCCGATGTGGCGGCGGGCGTTGAAGGCGCTGGATTTCAGGCCTTTTTGAGATTGCTGGATGAAAATCCCAATATCTGGGTGAAAGTTACCTGTCCTGAACGCCTGACGGTCACCGGGCCACCCTATCACGATGTCATCCCCTTTGGCCGCGAATTGGTGGAACGCTATCCCACGCGGGTTCTGTGGGGAACCGACTGGCCGCATCCGAACATGCGCTCTCACATGCCGGACGATGGTGAACTGGTGGATGTCATTGCGCGTATTGCCCTGAGCCCATCCCATCAAAAAGCCCTGCTCGTTGATAATCCCATGCGGTTGTACTGGCCCGAGGAAACCGGTTGATGCCGGACCAGCAACGACAGGGTGCGCGCACTGAATGGGCCATCGCCGTTCTGGCGACGACCATGTGTGTGGCCTGTATCCTGTGGAACATCGAGGCCCCGACGCGCTTGGGTCTGGCGATACTCAAACAACAATATATGGCCTTTCAGCTTGGGCTGGTGCTGGCCATCACATTCCTCAAATATGGCCCGACCGGGGCGCTCAAAACCAAAGTCGGCTGGGTCGACGGCGTCTTCGGCCTGATTGCCTTCTCGGTCCTGATGTATGCCGCATGGGATTTTGCCTGGCTGCTTTATGAACAATCCTATCGGCCCTGGCAGATCACCATGATCGGTGCAGTCGTCACCCTGTCGGTCATGGAAGGCATTCGCAGGCGTGCCGGCTGGATGTTGTTTTCCATTGTTTCGGTCTTTCTGGTCTACGCGCTGTTTGCCGATCTGGCGCCAGGACGACTGATCGGCAAGGCGCTGAGCCCGACTCGGCTGGTACAATATGTCGGCTTTGATCCGACGGCCGTTTTTTCAACGCCGCTTGCCGTTGGCACCATCATCGTTCTGTTGTTTGTATTTTTCGGACAATTGCTGTTTGCCGCCGGTGGCGGCGCATTCTTTACCGATCTTGCCATGGCAGCCACAGGCCGCGCCAGGGGCGGCAGCGCAAAGATTGCCGTTGTCGGATCAGCGCTCTTCGGTTCCATCTCCGGCAGCGCGGTTTCAAACGTGGTGACGACCGGTGTCATCACAATCCCCCTGATGAAGCGCGGCGGCTATTCCGGCAAGGATGCCGGCGCCATCGAGGCCGTTGCCTCGACAGGTGGCCAGTTGACCCCTCCGATCATGGGCGCCGCAGCCTTCCTGATGGCCGAATTTCTGGAAATTTCCTACATCACGGTGGCAACAGCCGCTTTGCTGCCCGCTGCGCTTTATTATTTCAGTGTTTTTGCCCAGGTCGACCTGATTGCCGGGCGCGATCACATCAAGGCAACTGAAACCGATGGTTTGACGACCCGTCAGGTGCTGGCTGAGGGGTGGCACTTTGTCTTTCCTTTCGGCATCCTGTTCGCCGCCCTGTTCTGGTGGCGTCTGGACCCTGAGAAATCCGCCCTCATTGCATCTGTTGCCATCGTCGCAGTCGGCTTCCTGCGCGGCTATCGCGGCCAGAAATTGACCCTGCCGGCTTTTGGGCGCGTCTTCGTTGAGACCGGTATCGCCATGGTCGATCTCATCCTGATCGTGGCGGCAGCTGGTTTCGTCATCGGTGTTCTCAATATCACCGGACTTGGCTTTGCCCTGACTTTGGTGCTGATTGACGCCGTTGGGTCCAACATCCTGCTGCTCCTTGGCATTTCGGCCTTGATCTGCATAGTCCTGGGCATGGGCATGCCGACATCCGGCGTCTATGTCCTGTTGGCAACTCTGGTTGCGCCTTCACTGGTTGAGGCAGGCATTGAGCCGATCGCGGCGCATTTGTTCATTCTCTACTTCGGCATGATGTCGATGATAACACCGCCGGTTGCCCTTGCTGCATTTGCGGCGGCTGCCATCACCAAGGAAGATGCTTTGGCGACCGGCCTGGCAGCCATGCGCATTGGCTGGGCTGCCTTTCTTTTGCCCTTCATTTTCGTTGCATCACCAGCGCTGCTGTTGCGCGGTGGCACTGTCGATATCGCATTGATACTGGCGCTTTCGGCGATCGGGATTCTTGGCGTGACGGCAGGTATTGTCGGCTTTTGGGCACGACGGCTGAACACGCCGGTGCGGTGCATTGCGATCCTCTTGGGTTTTGCAGCACTGCCGCTGGGATTTCTGCCCTTTGACAATACGCCTCATATCGTCGCGGCTGTCTGCCTCTTCGCGCTTGTGGCAATGTTGCAAATTACAAAAGCAGGAACCGCCGGAAATGGCGGCACGATATAATCAATTCAACAGGAGGAAACCATGAAACATATCAAATACAAGATCACCGCAACACTTTTCGGCCTTGCGCTGGCCGCGACCGGCGCGCAAGCGCAGGTGGTGACGATCGCCACAGGCCAGCAGGGCACGATCGCCTTCAATTCAGGCCAGGCGGTTGCAAAGATCGCCAATGAAAACGGCATCACGGCGCGGACCCAGCCTCTGGTGGGCTATCTTCCCCTGATCAGTTCCGGCGAAGTCGACTTTGGATTTTCCAACGCCGTCGAGGCCGGCTATGCGCTGACCGGAACGGGCAATTATGACCGCGCCAGCCCGAATTTGCGGCTGGTCGGCGTGATGTTCCCCCTGACCACCGGCCTGATGGCGCCGTGCGATCTCGGTCTGAAGACCATTGCAGATGTCAAAGCGCGCGCTGGCGACCTGCGGATCGCATCCGAATACACATCATCCACCATTATCCCCTTCTACATCAGCGGGGGGCTGGCAAATGGTGGCATGACCTATGATGATTTCCAACAGGTTCCTGTCAGCAGCTTTGTTGCCGGCATGGAAGCTCTTGGCGACAATCTGGTTGATATTGCGCTGGTCAGTCTGAACGCAGGCGCTGGCAAACAGGCGGCCGTCAAGCTGCAGTCGCGGGGCGGATTGTGCTATGTCTCGCTGGACGACTCGGAAGCGGGCGCCGCTGCCTTCAAGAATTTTCTGCCCGCGGGCAGTCTTGCCAGCCTGAAACAGAACGAAAACATCCTCGGTCTGGAAAATGGACCGGCCACCATCATGCGCATTCCGTGGATGATGCTGACCAATGGTGATGTAAGCGATGATCTGGTGTATAATCTCACCAAATCCATCGTCGAAAACAAGGATGCCCTGACCAAAAGCTTCGGTCTGTTCCGACTGGCAAAGGCGGAAACAATGGCCCCGGCCAATGTGGTGCCCTATCATCCCGGCGCTTTGCGCTATTTCGAAGAAGCCGGGATCAAGGTTGGCGATTGACCGGATAATTGGCGCGGGCGGGACTATCCGCCCGCGCATTAACCAGATCTGCAGCCAATTGTCTTCATATGGGTCCATTGCAATACAATCCGCTGCAACACAGGAGACTTGCCGATGAACCTCAAGCTAACCGCTGAAGACGGTCACGAATTTGACTGCTGGATAGAGAACGCCACCGGCATCCCACGCGGTGGTCTGGTCATCCTTCAGGAGATCTTTGGCGTCACCGACCAGCTCAAGGGTCTGGCCGCGCGCTATGGCGCCCTTGGCTACAATGTTGCCATTCCAGCCCTGTTTGACCGGCAAAAACCTGGCGCAGTAATCCCTTTCGACGACGCTTTGCCGGGGCGCGACATGATGCTCGCCGCCGATCTGGACCAGACAATGCTGGTTATCGCTGCAACGGTCGACATGCTGGTTGCCAACGGCAGTGGCAAGATTGCGGTCATGGGCTTTTGCTGGGGTGGCGGCCTTGCCATCCGGGCCGCTCAAAAACTTGATATTTCCGCAGCTGTTTCATTCTATGGCACGCGTCTGCCGCAATATCTCGACAGCCCGCTCAAGGCCCCTGTCCTCGGCCACTTTGGTATCCACGATGACCATGTCCCTGCTGAAATGCTTGATAAGGCGGTGCACTACCTCAAGAGCCTGAAGGTTTATCGCTACGACACCGGTCATGCCTTTGCCAATGACGCACGTCCGGCTCTCTACAATGCCGATGCAGCGGAACTTGCCCATCAGCGCACCGAAGAATTCCTGGCCGCTCAGTTGAGTTAGAGCATGTCTTTGAATTTCAAGGATGATGATGGGCTTCCTCAGCCCATCATCTTTCAGGATCCGGCAGCTTCCGCGCGTTTGCTGCTGACCCAGGGCAACAACAGCAGACCAAGCACGAGCAGCAGGATCACCGGGGTTATGCCCAGACGCTGGCTGGCAAAAATACCTGTTGCCTGAGCGATCAGCAACGGCCCGATAAAGGTCGTCGCCTTGCCTGACAAGGCATAGAGGCCAAAAGCTTCTGTCACCTTTTCCTGTGGAACCTGATCTACCAGCAATGTTCTGGAAGCGGCCTGCAAGGCACCGCCTGCAGCCCCGATGAAACAACCCGCCACATAAAAAACTATATCGGGCAATGAAGACGCTGCATCGGCACTGCCGACCGTCATGAACAGCACTTCATTGGGTGACGTTGAAACAATGACAATGCAACAAGCGGCCAGCACGACAATGCTCGTCGAGACGACTTTCTTGGGTCCAAGACGATCATCAATCTGCCCGCCGAAATAGGCGCCGATGACACCTGTCAACGCTGCCAGAATACCGAAAACGCCAATCTGGGTAATCGACCAGCCAAGCACACCGGCCGCATAGATACCGCCGAAGGCATAAAGCGCATTCAGCCCATCGCGATAAAGCATGCTGGATATCAGGTAGGAGAAATAGCTCTTTTGGCCGGGCAAAGATCGTAATGTCTGTCCAAGATTGCGCAGACCGCGCACGACAGCCCCCTTTGCCGACACCCGGCGCGGTATGTCAGGCGTGAACAGGAACATCGGCAGAACAAAAATCAGGAACCAGATTGCCGTCAAGGGACCCGATGCGCGGCTGCCTTCATAGGTGGCGCTGTCCAGACCAAACAATGGCACGATGCCAAGCAGGGTCTTGCCGGTTGATGGCTCACCGGCCATGAAACCCAGAACAATGATGAGGGAGATAATGCCGCCTACATATCCCAATGCCCAGGCCGATCCCGACAGGCGACCAAGCCGTGAGCGGGGCACCAGATCAGGCATCATGGCATTGTTGAAAACAGCGGCAAACTCCATGCCGATCAGCGCCAGGATCAGAGCAAAAATTATAAGGGAAATATTTGCGCCGCCAGGCGGCGAAAACCACAGGAGCCAGCAGCCGATAATTCCCAGTATCGAAAAGAACAGGATCCACGGCTTTCTGGGACCGGTTGTATCGGCTATGGCTCCCAGAATTGGTGCCATGAAGGCGATTGCCAGGCCGCCAAGACCGGTGGCATAGCCCCATATTTCCTGACCTTTGACAGGTGTTTCCGCAACCTGCGAGACAAAATAGGGTGCAAAGACAAAAGTGATGATCAATGTGTGAAAGGGCTGCGCCGCCCAGTCGAACATCATCCAGCCGAATATGCCCTTTCGATCAGCGCCGACGACACTGACATCCTCTTCCCGTACGCTCATTCGTCAATTCCCCCAACCGCCGCATGCAGCGCTAATTTCTGGCCTTTGCGATGTCATTCATCATGCCCGCTGCCACCGTCAGGCGCGCAATGTTCATGTCGCCACTGTCGATCAATTCACTGATTCGTTCCTGGGTTCGGTCGATGCGAATCCGGTCAGCCCCATGCCAGCCCGCCACCGGATCCTCTTCTGATCCGAACTTTTCCAGTGCTGACGCTGTGATCGATCGCCGGGCTGCGGTAATTTCATCCAGACCCCGCGCAATGGCAAGCGCTTCATAATGATCCGAGACACTTGCGTTATTGGCGGCCACATCAATACGTCCGATCCGGAACAGTTCGGATACGTCGAAGAATATTTTGGCTGATTTCTTCAGGTCGGCGCCGGAAACCGCCGCAATCTGCATGATCTCGGGAATAAGTGACAGGCTTGGCAATTGAGACAAGCGTGTGGCCAGCTTCGGCGGAATGCCATTGCTGATGCCCTCCGCATAGCGTCGCGCTGTCTCCTCCTGCATGAAGCCAGGCAGCAGCGATGGCAACGTCGCCTCCAACGAGCCAACGGCGGTCTGAAGTTCCTTGACCGTTGCCTCCAGGTTCATCGCGTAGAGGCCGGTTTTCAAAGCCCAGCGCGATACCGTCAGGATGACATGCCCGACACCGGCGTATAATCGGTTTTGAACGTCACCGGGTATCGAATTGTCCAGCTCATCTATTGCATCATAGAGTGACGACAGGTTCAGCCCATCGCGAACCATGACATAGGTCTTGACAATATCGGACGACAACATGCCGGTGGCGTCGCTCAACTTGCTGACAAAGGTCGGTCCGCCCCGATTGATCGTATCATTGGCCAGCAAGGTTCCAATGATTTCCCGACGCAATCGATGTTCCTTGATATCCTTGCCATGGGCCTTGTGCATTCCCTTCGGGAAATAGGCCATGAGCGCGGTTTCGAAATAGCCGTCATCCAGCAAGGCGCTCCTGCTGAGGTCATCAAAAAGGAAAATCTTGGCATAGGACAGCAGGACACCGATTTCAGCTCTGGTAAGCGGCTTGCCGGCAGCAACGCGTTCCACCAGGGTCTGATTGTCAGGCAAGGTCTCAACCACCCGGTCCAGATGCCCCCGGGCTTCAAGCTGCGCCATCAGCCGAATGAGATCGCCTGTGGCACGGGTGCTGCGTCGTTCGACAAGAGAGATGGCAAGGGTTTGCAGATAATTGTTGCGCAGCACCAGCGCAGCCACTTCATCCGTCATCGAAATCAGCAATTTGTTGCGGTTTGCCAACGTCAGACGATCATCGCGCATCGCATTGGCCAGCGCGATCTTGATATTGACCTCGACGTCAGACGAATTCACCCCGGCGGAATTGTCGATTGCATCGGAATTGCTTCGGCCCCCACGCAGGTTGAAGGCAATACGTCCGCGTTGCGTGACACCCAGATTGGCACCTTCGCCAATAACCTTGACGCGCAACTGATCTGCCGTGACGCGCACCGCATCATTGGCCCGGTCGCCAACCTCCGCATCGCTTTCGCCTGCTTCCTTGACATAGGTGCCGATGCCGCCGAACCACAGCAAATCGGCCTCTGATTTCAAAATGGCCGTTATGATATCCAGCGGCGAGGCCTTCAGTGTGGAAAGCCCGATGGCCGCTGCGGCCTGTTTTGTCAGCGTGACCGATTTTTCCGAACGGGAAATGATCATCGCCCCTTCCGACATTTTGGACTGATCGTAATCCTGCCAACTGGAACGGCCCAGGGCGAACATGCGCTTGCGCTCGGCAAAGGACGTTTTACACACCGGATCCGGGTCAATGAAAATATCGCGATGGTCAAAGGCGGCCACCAGCCTGATTTTTGGCGACAGCAACATGCCATTGCCAAAGACATCCCCCGACATGTCGCCCACGCCGATGACGGTAAATTCACTCTTCTGGATATCCACATCCATTTCCCGGAAATGGCGTTTGACCGCTTCCCAGGCACCGCGGGCGGTGATTCCCATTTTCTTGTGGTCGTAGCCATCCGAACCACCGGAGGCAAAGGCATCATCCAGCCAGAAATGGTGCGCCTGGCTGATCGCATTGGCCGTGTCTGAAAAGGTCGCTGTCCCCTTGTCAGCCGCAACAACAAAATAGGGGTCCTCACCATCGTGGCAACGGGTGCTTTGTGGAAAGACAACCTTGCCGTCGACTATATTGTCCGTGACCGACAGCAATGCGGTGATGAAAGTCTTGTAGGCATTGCGCCCGGCATTGAATATGTCGTCACGCGTGCCGCCGGACGGAAGCTGTTTGGGATAGAATCCACCCTTTGATCCGACCGGGACAATGACGGCATTCTTGACCTGCTGGGCCTTCACCAGACCCAGCACTTCGGTGCGGTAATCCTGCGCCCGGTCCGACCAGCGAAGACCACCGCGGGCAATCGGCCCAAAGCGCAGATGAACACCCTCCACTTCCGATCCATAGACGAAAATCTCACGGTAGGGACGCGGCTCGGGAAGACCATCGAGAGCACGCGGATTGAGTTTGAAGGCCAGTGTTCTTCGGAACGATCCGTCTTCTTCCCGGTGATAGAAATTTGTCCGCAGGGTGCTTGATATGACATTGACATAGCGACGCAATATCCGGTCATCATCAAGGCTTGGAACGCGTGTCAGAGCCTCTTCGATAGCCGCGCTTGTCTCCTCAAAGGTCTTTTCAGCCTCCTCGGGAATCATCTCCGGATCAAAACGGCTGCTGAAGAGATTGAACAGATTGGACGCTATGTCCGGGTATCGATTGAGCGTGTCGGCAATATAGCCTTGCGAAAAGGTAATGCCCGTTTGACGCAAATAACGCGCATAGGCGCGAAGCACCGTGACGTGCCTCACCGGCAGGCCGCAATTGATCACCAGCCGATTGAAACCGTCATTGTCGATCTCGCCAAACCAGGTCGACATGAAGGCGTCGTCCAGCATATTGACCAGACGTGACAGATCAACGGCCCGGCCTTCACGCTGCACCAGTTCCATATCGTGAACGACAACCCCATGGGATTCGGTTTCCTCAATGCCGACGCTCAGATCAAAGGTCTGTTCGCTGATCACGCTGAAGCCGAGATTTTCCAGCAGCGGCACGCGGCGCGACAGGGAAACCGGTTCCTCGTGGTGAAAAATCTTCAGCGACAGATTTTCACTGGCTTCTCCGGCACGCTGGTAAAAATCGATGCTGATCGGATTGTCAGCATTGCATTGCAAAAAGCTCGGCAGATCATCAACGGCCTGCTCGGGTGTGAAATTGTCCCGATAGGCATGCGATGTGTGGAGAGACAGACTGTTTTCACCGGCCAGAGTGGCGAAGCGATCTTCCCAACGGGCCACGATCTCGCGAACATTATGCTCCAGCACGTCCTGCGAAACGCGCGGCGTGCGCCCTGCCGAACGGCCCATAATGAAGTGAACGCGGGCGACGCCGCCTTCCGGAAACGCCGGATAATAGGCTGACAGGCGTGCCTCGAAGACGTCCTTGAGATAGGCGCTGATACGTTCCCGGGCAATCGAATCATACTGGTCGCGCGGCACATAGACGAGCACGGATACAAACCGGTCAAAGCGATCAATGCGCGGCAGAACACGCACACGCGGCCGGTCATTCAACTCGAGGATTTGCTCGCAAAACCCGGCAAGCATCGGCGCGTCAATCTGGAACAGCTCATCGCGTGGATAGCTCTCCAGAACATTCAGCAGTATTTTTCCAGAATGGCTGTGCTGATCGAAACCAAAACTCTCGACCACGGCACGGGTTTTGGAACGAAGCAGCGGAATACGCTGCACCGAGCGCGTATAGGCGGTGGATGTAAACAGCCCGACAATGCGCAATTCGCCGGTGACGCGCCCGCTCTCGTCGTAGCGTTTGACCCCGACATAATCCATATAGGTCCGACGATGGACCAGCGAGCGCACATTCGCCTTGGTAACAATGAGGACGTCTGGTCCCTGCAGGAAAGCCAGCAATTCCGGTGTTGTCGTCACATGATCGCTGCCACGCCTGAGAACCCGGACATCCGGGTCGGACAGGATGCCAAGACCGGTTTCATCGGCACGCTCGACCGTCGCGTCCTTGCCACTGCCGCGATAGTGGTATTCCCGTATGCCCAGGAAGGTAAAATTGTCATCCAGCAACCAGGCAAGAAAGTCCAGCGCTTCTTCGCGTTCCGCCAGATGCTGGTTGCCACCGGCATTCTTCAACTGGGATACAATGGCGTCTACCTTCGTCAGCATCGGCCGCCAATCGGCGACAGCTCGATGGACCTGATCAAGGACCATGATCAGATTGCTCCGCAAGGCGGCGATTTCCGTCTCTGAAAGGTATGAAACGTGAATCTGGATAAAGCTGGTCTTTTGCCGGCTTGCATCTTCTTTACCGGCAACGGCCAGGCTTATGTCCTTGATGGAATTGTCATCGGCTCTCAGCACATTGAGAATAGGATGGGCCGCAAGGCAGATATCCCGGTGGCTGTCAGCAATTTCGCCCATGATCGAATCATACAAAAACGGCATGTTGCGATCGATGATCGTGATAACGCTCAAAGCCCGACCGGCAAGATCGACACTTCCCAGCGGACCGTCAATCGGTCCGACTTGCACAATGGCGTCCTTGCCGTTCCACTGACTGAGTTGTTCATGGGCGTGAATGCAGCAGGCAGCCAGCGATTCCGGCCTGTGGGCGAGCACGTCATCGGCACTGACATGACCATAAAACTGGTCCGGCTCTATATATTTGGATTTTGACCCGCGCAAAATTTCGGTGATTCTGGCGATCTGTTTGTCACGTTTAGGATGCAGGCGGGTGCCCATGTCTCTCTCCCGGTATAAGTTAAGGCACTCGACCTAGCCTTGCATTCAATGGTAGCAGAACAACAGCCTGATGTGATGCAAATATTTATAACATCCCTACAGTCACCGGAGAATGACATGAATGCCCAAGCCAAAAACGCCACGGCCCTGGACCTCCCACCGAGCCAGGAACTTTCAGAAGAAACCAGAGCCTATTTTGATAAATGCCAGGAAAAACTTGGCATGATCCCCAATGTGTTGCTGGCCTATGCCTTTGACGAGATCAAACTTCAGGCTTTCAGCGCCTTTTACAATGACCTCATGCTGGGCGATTCAGGCCTGTCCAAACTTGAACGGGAAATGATCGCCGTTGCCGTGTCTTCCGTGAACCGCTGTTTTTACTGCCTTGCTGCCCATGGCGCAGCGGTCAGGCAGCTTTCCGGCAATCCGGCCCTTGGTGAACAGATGGTGATGAACTATCGCTCTGCCGATCTTGATGAGCGTCAGCGGGCAATGCTGGATTTTGCGGTGAAACTGACCGAAACACCCGGCAGGATCGAGGAGCAGGATCGCGAAGCCCTGCGCACGGTTGGTTTCAACGACCGCGACATCTGGGACATTGGCGCCACGGCATCCTTCTTCAACATGACAAACCGCATGGCATCCGCCACTGACATGCGACCCAATGACGAATATCATTCCCTGGCGCGCTAACGCGGTTTGTATCACATCATATCTCTATGACGTGATCGGGCAATTCATTGGGGTTGTCGGCCGAAGGGGGAAAATGCACGATTAAAATGGTCTGGATCTGTTCCACGGCATTGATCAATGCATGGACCAGTCTTTTTTCGGCGGCACCCGCAATCAGATCTGCAACTATGGTGTTCCACTGGCCCTGCGAAACCTTGTCGGATATGCCACCATCGGCAACAATCTCCGCATAGCGCTCTGCCAGTGAAACAAAGACAAGCACCCCGGTGCGCGCCTGCGTCCGATGGGTGTTCTGGGCAAAAAACTGCTGCATTGCATTGGCATGAGCGCGGCGATAGCGCAGGGATTTAGGCACCAGCCGAAGCCTTAGTCGGGGTATCTGGTAGAGGATGAACAGCCCGGCCCCATAGGCAATGAACTGGGCGGTAACAAAGATTCGCAGATCAATATCAATCCAGAACCAGTGAAACAGCCAGGCAAAGAGCAGGCCCACCATCAGTGTGACAGCTGAAAACACAAATCCTGCCGCGAGAAAATAGCTGTCAGACTGCCGACACACGGCACAATGGATTTCACCACTTGTCTGCCGCTCCGCCAACTGGATGGCAGTCGCAATTTGCTTATGTTCCTCTTGGGTGAAAATTACCATCCTCCGGACGCGCCTCCGCCGCCTGATGATCCGCCGCCGCCGGAAAATCCCCCACCGGATCCGCCCGCACGGCCTCTGCTACCCGCAAGGCCACTGGAGGAACCTCCCCCGTAGGAAACAGCAATGCCGAGCCATTTGTATCGGCCCGGCGCGAGCTTTTTGCCAAATATGGATGCCAGGATGGAAAACCCGAACATGCTGGCGAAAAACAGGACAAAAAGGCCAAAGAAGATCATGCCCATGGTGTCCTGCCCATTGGATTTTCCCGCGTTGCGCTCGGCCCTTGCCTTCAGTTCCGCGGCGTTGCCTTCAAGGACAGAAATAATGTCATCAACGCCGCGCCCTATGCCCGCCTGATAATTGCCCGCCCGAAATTCCGGGACCATCGAATTTTCGATAATGAGCCGTGAAAGCAGGTCTGTCAGAATACCTTCCAGACCGTAGCCCACTTCAATGCGCATTTTCCTGTCATCAATGGCAACAAGCAGCAACACGCCGTTGTTTTCTCCGGCCTGCCCCAGGCCCCAATGACGAAACAGCTGATTGGCATAGGGCTCTATGGCGGTGTCGCCGGTGCTTCTTACGGTCGCAACCACCACCTGATCCGAGGATTTGGCTTCGAAATCCGCCAGCCGTTCAATCAATTGCGCCATCGTCTCTGACGACAGGACATGTGCATCATCGACTACCCGCCCCGTCAGTGCAGGAAAATCCAGCGCTCTGGCCTCAGACTGGCTGGCGACGACAAGGGCAAGCAGCAAGAAGGCCGCTGACAGGCGCCGAAAACCGAAAGTCATCGCGCTCATGGGCGCGCTCATGGGGCCGTTCATAGTATTGGCTTCAGTCAAAACTCACCTTGGGTACCGCACGGCTCTCGGCATCGATACTGAATGTCTGCATGGGTCTCGCTTCCGAATAGATAAATGTAGCCCACCAGCGACCCGGCACCGTCCGCAGCTCCGTATTGTAGAGGCGAACGGCTTCGATATAATCACGGCGCGCCACGGCTATGCGATTTTCCGTCCCTTCCAGCTGTGACTGCAGGGCAAGAAAATTCTGGTTGGCTTTCAAATCCGGATAATTTTCAGATATGGCCAGCAATCTGCTCAGCGCAGACGTGAGTTCCGACTGGTTTTGCTGGAAGGTTTCAAAGGCCTTCGGATCCGTCAGGACATCGGCGGGTATCTGAACCGACGTGGCCTTGGCCCTTGCCTCGACAACCGATGTCAGGACATCCTGCTCATGGGCCGCATATCCCTTCACTGTCTCAATCAGATTGGGAATGAGGTCCGCGCGTCGCTGATACTGGTTCAGCACCTGGCTCCAGGCCGCTTTGGCCTGTTCCTCATAGGTCGGAATGGCGTTGACGCCACAGCCGGAAAGCATCAGAAGGGCCGATAGCAGCACTGCGGCGAGACCGTATCGCGTCCGGTCAGATGAAAGATTGCGCGTCATCATGAATTACCCTTCTGATTTTCAGCCTGGATCATATCGGATCATCGTCCAGCCGCAAACCGAAACTGCGCGGGGCGTCGTCAATATTTCCAAACCCCAATGCAACCACTGTTCCAGAACAGCATGGTAAAATTGCGCCGCAACGGACACAAAGGTACCGGCAGCACACATTGTCAAGTTCAGGTTTTTACTCGGAAAACCATTTCACACAGGCATCAAATGATTCTAGAATAAAAAATGCAACCACGACGCCCTATGGAGGTATACACGGCCCGGTACTTCAGGCGAAAAGACGCGCGCTCAAGAAAGCCGCTCTGTTCAATCGCCCGGACAATGTCGACCCTATCCAATCGTGTTGTGGTTCGTGACAGGTAATGAAGATCATAGTATTTTTCTGATTGCTCTCGGCGCGCTTTTCATTCGGCTTGTCGATTTCAAGAACATAGCTAGGAACAGCGATGGCCCATAACAATGTGCGCAGCGAACACCGCGCCGTTCTGGTAATATCCAGTCATGTCATACGCGGTTCGGTGGGCAATCGCGCCGCCGTATTTGCACTTGAAACTTTGGGGCATCCGGTTTGGGCGCTGCCAACCGTCATTCTGCCATGGCATCCGGGCCATGGTGCTGCAACACGATCCGTGCTGCCGGCCGAGGATTTTTCAGCCATTGTCGATGATTTGTGCCGCTCACCCTGGCTGGGTGAGATCGGCGCCGTCCTGTCCGGTTATCTGGGCAATGCGCAACAGGCGCGTGATATCGCCCGGCTTGTCAAAGCTGTCCGCGCCAAAAACCCCGAAGCCCTTTATGTTTGCGACCCGGTGATTGGTGACAAGGGCGGCCTCTATGTGCCTGAGGCAACCGCAACAGCCATTCGTGATCAACTGATACCCCTGGCCTCCATTGCTACGCCAAACCGCTATGAACTTGAATGGCTGTGCAACGCCAGCCTGCCGGACAACAACGCCCTGATGCGGGCCGCAGGCACGCTGGGGCCGCAACGTATGCTGGTTACATCTGCAATCGCCATGATGGAAAACAGCACAGGAAGTCTGTTGCTGTCCGGCAAGGATGCGCTGATGGCCGAACACCGGGAGATCGCTGATCCGCCCAACGGCCCGGGCGACCTGTTGGCCGCCATCTTTCTTGCCCACATCATGAACGGTCATAGCAATGAAAAGGCCCTGCAGGACGCAACGGCTTCGGTTTTTGAGATCCTGGCCCATACGAAAAAGCAGGGTGCCAATGAACTGACTCTGGAAAGCCAGACATCCAGTCTGGCGCGTCCCTTTGCCATGGTACAGATTCGCCATCTGCACAATCCCGCCAAACAGTCAAAATAGTTGCATATCGGGCGATCCTGAACCAGATTGATACCATCCAAGAAATTCGAGTGAACATATCCAATGAACAGTTTTCCCGACAGGCTTCTGACTGGTTACAAACGCTTTATGGACAGCAGCTACGACGTGGAGCGTGATCGCTACCGGGTTCTGGCGGAAACCGGGCAAAAACCCGAAACATTGATTATCGCCTGTTGTGATTCACGCGCCGCGCCTGAAACCATATTCAATAGCCGCCCCGGTGAGCTTTTTGTCGTGCGCAATGTGGCAAATCTGGTGCCACCCTATGCACCGGATGGGGAATTTCATTCCACCTCCGCAGCCCTTGAATTTGCTGTTCAATCCCTGCGGGTCAGGGATATTGTGGTCATGGGTCATGGACGTTGCGGCGGCATCGCGGCGGCACTTGAAATTGATGCTGAGCCGCTATCGCCCGGAGATTTCATTGGCCGCTGGATGAGCCTGCTGGCACCGGTTGCTGAACAGATGCACTCCAACACCGTATTGACACAAGGCGAGCGTCAGACAGCGCTTGAACGGATTTCCATCCGCAATTCGATCAGCAATCTGAGAACATTCCCCTGCGTCAGCATATTGGAAGAGCGCAAAAAACTGCGCATCCATGGCGCCTGGTTCGATATTTCATCGGGTGAATTGTGGTTGATGGACAGCAAGACCGGTGATTTCAAACGGCCGGACCGCTGAGAGAAACCGGGTTTCTCTCAGCCTGAAGCCTGCGCCTATTGATCGATCTTCGCGGCTATGATGGCAATGGCCTGCTGATAGACACCGGCGGAATTCCAGCCCTGGATGGCCCGGTAATTGGTTTGGCCCTTCTGATAGCCGGCGCCCTTTTTCCAGCCGTGTCCGCGCAGGAAATTGGCCGTTGATGCCAGGGCGTCCGCACGCGAACTGATGAGATTCTTGCGTCCATCGCGGTCAGCGTCCACAGCGAAGCGAACATAGCTTGAGGGCAAAAACTGGGTCTGGCCCAGTTCACCATGGGCTGCGCCACGCATTTGCTTGCGCGACATCTGGCCCTGCTGAACGATCGTCATGGCTGCGTAAAGCTCATTGGTAAAAAATGCCGATCGGCGGCAATCATAGGCAAGGGTTGCCAGCGCCGAAATCGTATCTTCATTGCCCAGAAATCCACCAAATCCGGTTTCCATGCCCCATATGGCAAGGATCACACCAGGCGGCACGCCATATCGGTTTTCAATGGACGCCAGCAACTGCCTGTTACCCTGCTTCAGCTTTCTGCCCTTTGATACAATGGCATTGGCACCGCGCTTGCGCATGAACTGATCAAGCGTGAGCCTGAAACTTTTCTGGTTGCGATCAAGCCGTATGGTTTTTGTTCGGTAGGAGACGCTCCCCAACGTTGCATTGATGGTGCGCTGATTGAAGCCTTTGGCAGCCGCTTCCCTTTTGGCCTCAACGACCCACTTTGAAAAGCCCGCCGATGTGTTGCCGCATTTGGCTGCCTGCGCAGCCGGCACGCCGAACATCAGCATGCTCAGTCCAAGACCCAGGTAACAGAACAGATTCCCAAAACCCTTTTTCACCGACAGACCCTCAATTGCAACAGATGGATTCACTGTGCTGACTCCAAAACGAATCATGCATGTCCAAATATTCTTATAGAAGGGTTTATACTTGTTTAAAAATGCAGCTGCTTTTATGCAGCGAACCTTAGAACGGTTCGTCGTCCATTCCAATAATGCCCTTTTCACCGGCGTACCAGCGCTTCGCATCCAGACCATCAAAAACCAGAGAGATGGCATTGACGACCAGCACAGCAAGCGTGAGGGTAAATTCAACAAAATCCATTTCAACCCGCAACATACGAAACAGCAACACCATTTCCAGCGGTATCCAGAACAACAGGTGTGGCAGCGCCAGCACGCGGGTAAAGCCGCCATTGATCAGCACAAGAACCGTATTGACTGCAAGTGCACCAGAGCCGAGCAGGGCGATCCATTGCCCGCTGGTGGTTTCAAGAAAAAACAGGCCGGACACATTTGCCGGAATCAATATCAGCAGCATCCAGACCTGGACCCACAGCGGCAGGGAAAAGAGTGATTCTAAAATACGAAGACCATGTTGTGCCATGGTGACATAATGCGCTGCCTGCCCAGGATGACAAGCCGTTTGCGGAGGGTGTTTTTAACTTTTTCGGTTTGCAACAATTGTTCAGTGAAATCCACCGACAGCTTTACCCGATCAGTCAGATGGAAGACAGGCCGGCAGGCCGGCCTGTCTTCAAGTTGATTGCGCATCTGTTGGCCATCTGCTTCACGTCGGAAACAAATTGCCCGTCAGGCAGCCTGAGCTTTTGGCTTGATCAGACCGCGTGCCAATAGCAGTTCGGCAATCTGAATGGTATTGAGCGCTGCACCTTTGCGCAGATTGTCGGATACAACCCAGAGATTGAGACCGTTCTCAACTGTGTTATCTTCGCGAATACGCGAAATATAGGTGGCGTCTTCACCGACACATTCATAGGGCGTGACGTAGCCACCATCTTCGTGTTTGTCGACAACCAGACAACCGGGCGCCTCACGCAGAATATCGCGTGCCTGATCCGCCGAAATTTCCCGTTCGAATTCAATGTTCACCGATTCCGAATGACCGACAAAGACCGGAACCCGCACGGCGGTGCAGGTGACCTTGATTTTCGGATCCAGCATTTTCTTGGTCTCGGCCAGAACCTTCCATTCTTCCTTTGTATATCCGTCTTCCATGAAGTCATCGATATGGGGAATCACATTGAAGGCGATCCGTTTTGTGAAGACTTTTGTCTCCATCGGGTCAGCCACGAAGACGGCGCGGGTCTGGTTGAACAATTCGTCCATCGCATCCTTGCCGCCACCGGAAACCGATTGATAGGTCGACACGACAACCCGTTTGATACCGGCAAAATCGTGAAGCGGCTTGAGAGCGACGACAAGCTGGGCCGTCGAGCAATTCGGGTTGGCAATGATATTCTTCTTGGTAAACCCTGCAACGGCATCCGGATTGACCTCCGGGACAATCAACGGCACATCTGAATGATAGCGAAAGGCCGATGAATTATCGATTACGACACAGCCCTGCTGACCGATCTTTGGCGACCATTTCAGCGAAACCGTTGAACCGGCCGACATCAGACAGATATCTGTTTTGGAAAAATCATGATTTTCGAGGTTTTTGACCTTCAGCATTTTATCGCCGAAGGAAACCTCCCTGCCGACGGACCGGCTGGAGGCAAGCGCCACCACATCATCAACCGGAAAATCGCGTTCCGATAGAATATCAAGCATTTCCCGGCCCACATTGCCGGTGGCGCCAACGATCGCAATTCTAAATCCCATTTGAAAGTTCTCCTGTCTCTCTTCCTGTGCGCAACCCGCCGACCAGTCGCGGGTCTCTTCCCCGGCTGGGCCGGGAAGAATGCGGACAAGCCAGAGACGTCAGACCGTTTTGGTCGTCTTCTTGGCCGTTGTTTTGATAGGGAAGGCACAGGCTAGCACACCTTCGGCATGACCTGCCGAGGCAACGCATTTCATGAATGTCAAATACGACGTTTTCATGGTTCTTTCCTGTGTTTCAGCGGTATTTACATGACCTGTTGATGGAGTCAATCATCACCAGGCAGAAAGAACGGCGCCAACACCGCGCAAAGAGAATCAATTCCTCGACCAGCGTAGAATTTTCGTCAATTCATAACCACGCCGCCGTACCGGCCATCCGGACGCGTCGGTGGTGAAAATAATGCCGTAGCGCGCAAAAAAGAGCGCTGAAAAATAAGCGTACCAGGCTCCAAATGCCACCCCGGCGATCACGTCACTTGGATAATGTGCGCCCACCAGTATACGGCTGAAACCCAACCAGAGAGCCAGAACCAGAGCTGGAAAGCGCAACAGTGGGAAGAAGATGGCAACCGCTGCAAAAAAGGCGCCTGCGGTGGTCGAATGGCCCGATGGAAAACTGGCGAAGCTGGCATCGGCCGAAAAGGGGCGGAACGCAAAAGCCCCCAATTCTTCGAAATGAACGGGCCGGGCCCGTCCGATCAGCCGCTTGACAATCGTTGCAATGAGGCCGGAAACGCCGACTGCGAGAAAAACATAGGCGCTCAAGGCGACCCATTTTGCCATCAACAGCCGTGTACGAGCGCGAAATCTGCTCCAGTCCAGCGTATAGGCAACCAGCACCACGACGCCGGTGGGAACCAATATCCAGCCTGATTTGCCGATATCGGTCAATTCACGCGCCCAGTTCAAGATGAACGATGGCCACTGATTGCGATATTGTCCAACGGGCAAGTCGAGCACCGTGGCAACAAGCACCACAATCATTGTGAGAAGAATGAAATAGCGTATCCCATGCACGCGGGTGGGACGATCGGTCTTGCCCTGCAGCCGACGTTTGTTCAGAAAGCTGCGGCTGGTTTCAATATTGGACCGCCAGCGATCGGAAAGCACACCGCCGGCGCTGCGCAGACGGTCGGTCATTCTGTCTGATTTCACAACCTTCATGTCTTGATCCATCAGCCCGCGCTTTCAAACCGCCCGCAATTTTGCGCGAGCGGCTTTTTTTGTCAATTCAGACGCAATGGGACCGGTCAGATAGAAAGGGTCCGGAACTGTTCTACAACGGCGTCACCCATCTCAGCGGTGCTGACCGTGTCGGCGCCTTCACCGGCGATATCAGCGGTTCGGATGCCGCTGTCGAGAACATTGGCAATGGCTTTTTCAAGCCGTTCAGCCTCGTCAACCATATTGAAGGAATAGCGCAGGCACATGGCAAAGGATGCCAGCATGGCGATCGGATTGGCCATGCCTTTGCCGGCGATATCAGGCGCAGATCCGTGGACCGGTTCGTAGAGCGCCTTGCGGGTTCCGGTCACCGGATCGGGCGCGCCGAGCGAGGCCGAAGGAAGCATGCCCAACGAACCCGTCAGCATGGCAGCCACATCCGAAAGCATGTCACCAAAAAGATTGTCTGTGACAATCACGTCAAACTGCTTTGGCCAGCGCACCAGCTGCATGCCACCGGCATCGGCCAGCATATGCTCCAGTTTGACATCGGGATAATGTGCCGCATGATACGCCGTAACGACTTCATTCCAAAGAACGCCGGACTTCATCACATTGCGCTTTTCCATTGACGTGACCTTGTTGCCACGGGTTCTGGCAAGCTCAAAAGCCACGCTTGCAATGCGCTCAATCTCGTATGTATCGTAGACCTGCGTATCAATGCCCCGCTTCTGGCCATTGCCAAGATCAATGATTTCTTTCGGCTCACCGAAATACACACCACCGGTCAACTCACGCACGATGAGAATATCCAGACCCTCAACCACCTCCTGGCGCAGGGAGGAAGCCGAAGCCAGCGCCGGATAGCAGATGGCAGGGCGCAGATTGGCAAAAAGCTGCATATCCTTGCGCAAACGCAACAGACCCGCCTCCGGACGTACTTCATAGGCAACATGATCCCATTTCGGGCCACCAACGGCGCCAAACAGAACAGCATCAGCCGCCATCGCCTTTTCCATGTCCGCATCGGAAATGGCCTGCCCGTGCGCATCATAGGCTGAGCCGCCAACTAGACCTTCGTCTGTCTCAAAGCCGGCCTCGAGTGCGTCATTCATATACGCAATGAGCTTTCTGACCTCGTTCATGGCTTCCGGACCAATACCGTCGCCTGGAAGTAGAAAAAGTTTACGCGTTGCCATTTTTTGTCCCTTGCTTTGGTCAATAGTTGCGAAGCGCTGTGCTAGGAGGTTTCCTCCTGCCGCAGGGCAGTCACTTCTATTTCAATACGCATTTCAGGCCGGATCAATCCGGTCACCAGCATGGTTGCCGCTGGTCTGATATCCGCAAAAAACTCTCCGAGAATTGGAAAGACGCGTCCTGAATCGGCCGCATCCGTGAGGAAATATTGTGCTCTGACAACATCAGCAACCGCAAAACCTGCCTCTGTCAGTGCATTTTCAATGGTTGCAAGCGCATTTCTGGTCTGTGCTTCAACGCTTTCGGGCATTTGCATCGATTGATAGTCATAGCCGGTTGTTCCGGAGACAAAACACCAATTGCCCTGAACCAGGGCACGGGAGTATCCGGCTGCACTTTCCATTGGCGAGCCGGTGGAGATCAGTTTGCGCATGTCGGCTCTCTATTTTCCGTTGCCATTGAGACGCACAGAGGAGGCGAGGCACAGGTGCCTATACCTAGTGCCAGGGACGATTCTCCGACATTTGGCCTTCGTGCTTGTCGATATGGTGATCTTTTTCCATTGTAAGGCCAATGTCATCAAGGCCATTGATCATGCAATGCTTCCTGAACTGGTCAATATCAAATTTGACCACACCACCGTCGGGACCGTGGATTTCCTGGGTGACAAGATCAACCGTGAGCGTGGCATTGGCGCCGCGGGACGCATCGTCCATCAGAAGGTCCAGCTCTTCCTGACTGACAACAATCGGCAGAACACCGTTCTTGAAGCAATTGTTGTAGAAAATATCCGCAAAGCTGGTGGAAATGATGCATCGGATTCCATAATCTTCCAACGCCCATGGTGCGTGTTCGCGAGAGGAGCCGCAGCCGAAATTGTCGCCGACAACAAGTATGCTGGCCTTCTCGTAGGCCGGCTTGTTGAGAACGAAGTCCGGATTGTTGGTCCCGTCTTCATTGAAACGCATCTCAGCAAACAGCCCGGTACCCAGGCCTGTCCGTTTGATCGTTTTCAGATAGTCTTTGGGAATGATCATGTCGGTATCGACATTGACGATCGGTAGCGGCGCCGCAACGCCGCTGTGTCTGGAGAATTTCTTCATCGCGAAAACCTCATGTCCTTGTGCCGGGTACGGTCTGTCCGTCTTTCGCCGTCAGACCAATCAATGGCTTCGCCATGCACTTACCAAAGGTCATGCAGAAAAAGAAGAGCCTTGCGACGATTATCGCAGCTAGAGGTCGATTATGGTGCCGTGCCCATCATTCCAGACCCGTGAATCAGGGTTTTTGCGAACCTTTGAAGTGCGACCGAATTTCGCCACCAGCAAACCAATGCTCCCGGCAACGACGGCAAAGCCGACAATCGCCAGTCCGACGGTTGCCAGAACAACCACGGTCAAAGCGGCAATGGCCACACCAACGACCCCAACGATGAGAGTGCGAAGATTTTGCATTACAGTGCCCCCGCTTATATTGTCTGTTGGCATCAAACGACATGTTTGAGGCCTGAAATTCCCGGTCCCATGACCGGGCGCTGACCTTCAAATGGAGATTGCATTGGCAAAATGCAAGCAAATGGATATTACAATTGCGACTGGATTGCAGGCTCGAACCGGCTTGCAGATGGCATCGGGATGATCGCAACATGAACCAATTGCAGGACGGAACAGCACTCTCACACCGCCCGGATGCCACGCTGGCGGTACATAGCCGCCGTTCAGCACTCTATGTACCGGCAAACAACCATCGTGCCATGCAAAAGGCTGCTACGCTTGCCTGTGATGCCATCATCTTTGATCTGGAAGATGCCATCGGTCCTGATGACAAGCCATCAGCCCGCAAGGCAATAAAGGATTGGTTCGGGGCAGGCAGGCCGCCTCATATGGCATGCATCATCCGTGTCAATGCGCTGTCTTCCCCCTGGGGCATGGATGATCTGGTGATGGCCGCCGCCTGTGCGCCGGACGCAATTCTCCTGCCAAAGATTGAGACCCCTTCTGACATACGGGCGGCCCAGAAGGCCCTGGATGATCTGAACGCAGCGACCCACACCAAGCTTTGGGCGATGATTGAAACGCCACGCGGCCTGGTCAATTGCCAACAAATCGCAGACACCGGCATGGAAACCGACGGCAGGCTGGATTGCCTGATCGTGGGAACCAATGATCTGGCCAAAGAGACGGGTGTAGATCTGGCGGAGGGCCGCCATTTGATAACCTCCTGGCTTATGCAGATCATTCTTTCAGCACGCGCTGCCGGACTGGATGTGCTGGACGGTGTCTACAACAATTTCCGTGATCTCGATGGATACCGAAGCGAATGTGAAATTGGCAGATCCATGGGCTTTGACGGCAAGACATTGATCCATCCCTCACAGATCGATACGGCCAATGCCGCCTTCGGAGCAACCGTTGAAGCTCTTGCCGAGGCCACGGCAATCGTCGCGGCCTTTGCGCTGCCGCAAAACAGCGGCAAGGGCGTGATCCAGATGGATGGCAAGATGGTTGAGCGATTGCATCTGGAACAGGCCGAAAAGCTGCTGGCTAAATCCAAAGATCGATATGGGCTCTAAGGCCGATCACCCATCAGATAACGTGGCCCTGCACCCCCTGAACGGGCCCGGTCTTGCGGATTATACAAGGCGCATGTCTTGAGCGACAGACAACCGCATCCGATACAGCCGTCCAGATCGTCACGCAGCCGGGTCAATGTTTCAATTTTTTCGTCGAGCGTCTGGCGAAAGTTCCGACTGATTCGTTCCCAGTCGCGCTTGTTGGGCGTGCGCTCCTGCGGAAGCAGTTGCAACTGGGCTCGGATCTGCTCGATCGTAAACCCGAACTGCTGTGCAATGAGGACAAAGGACAACCGTCTGGTATCCGATCGCAAAAACCGCCGCTGCCCGCCGGCATTGCGTTCAGACGCGATCAGCCCGTGCGTTTCATAAAACCGGATTGCCGAGACTGAAAGGCCGGTGCGGCTGGCCAGCTGACCGATGGATAATCTGTCCGAAGCGCGCATCGCGATAGCTCCCTGTTACAAGTCCGATAAAATACCTTGACCTCAAGTTAACTTGAGGAATTATGCTGCCTGCATGAACCTGTCAATCAACGTTCAATGCAAGGAGAAACCCATGGGACAAACGACGCTCGAACATGTCAATTTTACTGTCACCGATCTGGACCGGACAGCGAACAATCTATGTAATCTTTTCGGCTGGCACGTGCGCTGGAAAGGCGATTCCATCCATGGCGGTACCAGTGTCCATGTGGGAACCGAAGATTCCTATGTTGCTCTTTATGCGATGGGGCCACCGCCTTCACCCAATGAAAACACCTATTCAACTCGCGGTGGACTCAATCATATTGGTGTCGTTGTTGACGACCTGGAATCGGTGGAAGAGCGTGTCATTGCCGCCGGCTTCGAACCGCACTCCCACGCTGATTACGATCCTGGACGCCGTTTTTATTTTCGTGATGATGACGGGATTGAATTTGAGGTTGTTTGCTATACACAAGCGGCTGTATGAGTGAGCGCCTGATGCCGGGAAATTTGGCCAATCCGGGGCCCTTTGTGGAGCACATGAATGAGACTATACAGACTGCTGACCGGACCTGATGATGCCAGCTTCTGTCACAAGGTCAGCAAGGCGCTTGATGACAGCTGGGAACTTCATGGTGACCCCTGCTACGCCTATAATGCGCAGAACGGATCCATGCAATGCGCCCAGGCAGTGGTCAAAACCGTGACGGGAAAGAAATACAATCCCGAGATGAAACTTGGCGACTACTAAGAGTTCTTGGTAGAATTTGAAACTGCCGTGCAGGTTTGCGCTCTGTGACTGTCAGGCTGACAAGCACAATTGCCCAATCATGCGAATCGCGCGGGTGCATAGGGCGACAGATCGATATTCGGCCGGCTCCCCGAAATCAGCTGGGCCAGCAATTGGCCCGTCCTTGGCCCACCGGTCAGGCCCACATGATGATGCCCGAACCCCAGATAGGCACCAGCCAGACCCGGCACCTCTCCGATCAGCGGTATCGAATCAGCAGGTGCCGGACGGTGGCCCATCCACCGGGTTTCGCGCTTCCAGGTCAAGCCGGGCAGCGCGGCCCGAATGCTGTTTCTGAGCAAGCTGAAAGGCGCTTTTGACGGCGGCTTCTTCAGGCCCCCGAATTCGACAATTCCCGCCACCCGCAATCGGCCCTCCATCGGCGTGACCACAAATTTTCCACCGACAATCATCACCGGGCCGCGCGGCATCATGTTCGGCTCCCATAATTCCAGATGGTAACCCCGTTCACTTTCCAGGGGAATATTCAGACCAAGTTTTCGCGTCAGCCCCGCTGACCAGGCACCGCCGGCGATGACAACTGCCTCTGCAGGGATTGTTTCACCACCGATTCGAACACCGCTGACCACTCTGTTTTCGTGAACAACATCGTCTGCTTCGCCCTTCAGAACCTGCCCGCCCTGTTTGACAAAATGGGCCGTCAGGTCCGCAAGATAGGCGCCGGGATCGTCAATCATGCCGTGATTTTTCAAACAGGCTGCGAATTTCAGGTCGGGTGAAAAGACCGGATCATGGGCTTTCCACACCGCTCCTTGCAGTTCATCCCATTCAAATCCCAAAGACTGGCGCACAGACCAGCTGGATGCATCAGTGTCATAATGCGCCTTGTCATCATAGATGAACACATAATCCGACGGCCTGATACGCCGCGCGGCCGGCGTGCCACCTGCCAGCAATTGGTGATCTTGCAGACTGTCGCCAATGATCGCATTGAGCGCCGCAGCAATGCGCAGGGTCTCTTCTGGCCGGCAATGGCTGATATAACGCATGAGCCACGGGGCAAGTTTCGGCAGATAGGACCATTTGACGAACAGCGGCTGGCCGGGATCCAGCAGCATGCCTGGCGCTTTGCGCATAAGTCCCGGCACATTGACCGGAACGATCGCACTGGAGGCAAGAACACCGCCATTGCCGTAACTGGCGCGATCATGGGCGACACCCCGATCAATGATCGTCACCTTGTGACCGGCCCGCTGAAGCCAGATGGAGGTCGATATACCGACGATGCCGCCACCTATGACAATGACGTTCTTCATTGTGATCGTCCCAAGATGCCGAGCCCTTCTGCTTCACGAAAGGTCAAATGTTTCATTCAATGTGAACAAGTTCAACCGCAATATTGCGATACCTTTGTCATGGACACTGGTCCCGATCATGCCGGCCTTCACCGCGTTCCATCAGCCGATAGTAGTCGGCCAGGGTTCGTCCGGGTTCCGGCCGGAATCCCTCGCCGGTTTCAAGGATGCTTTCAATCCGATCCAAACGAAAAGTTCTGAAATCAGTGCGCAATTCACACCAGGCGGCTAGGGTCCAGACTTTTCCCCAGAACCACAGACCAAGTGGCCGCACCCGGCGGCCCGTCGCAGACCCGTTGACGTCGAGATAACTGATCTGCAGAACCATTTTCTCGTCCGCCGCACGCTCAAGCTGATCAAAACGATTACGATTGTCCTGCGACATCATGAATTCCGGCGCATGGATTTCGGTTTTGGAAATACGGCTTTTTTCACTGTCCGGCAAAACCGCTTCAATTTTGATCAATGCCTCTTCGGCGGCTCTGGCGACACTGGCCCCGCCCCAGGCCCGCGCCAGACGCGCGCCGGTCACCAGCGCCACGATCTCGTCTCTGGAAAACATCAGGGGCGGCAAATCATAGCCCTGGCGCATGATATAGCCAACGCCGGCCTCGCCATCGATGGGCACACCGGTGGACTGAAGATCTGCTATATCCCGATAGATCGTGCGTTCCGACACTTCCAGACGTTCGGCAAGCATGGCAGCCGTTACCAGACGGCCACCCCTGAGATATTGCACGATTTGAAACAGTCGATCTGCACGTCGCATGGTTGTTTCTCTGAATTGCCGACTCTGAAGTTCTGACGGCGGCTCATCTCTATTGACTGCAATAGCAATCAAAGCATGCCATCCAGGCTGCTTTCAGTCTGACAGAAAGACAGTGCTTGCATAAGAGCCTGGCGATCAAATGTCAGCAGCGGGATCCGGACCGACGGGCCCGGATCACACAGAGCATGGGATCTTCAGACGATTGCGTTCACTGTCAGTTGAACAGACCAATGGAATTGCCGTCGGGATCGAGACAATAGGCAAATCGGCCAGCCGGTATTGTGACAATATCGGAAATCACCTTGCCGCCATTTTCCACAACGCGGTCCATTGCCGCTTCCAAAGGCTTTGCGACAGGCAGATGGATCGTGCTGCCTTTTCCCGGTTCTCCGGGTTTTCCCTCATAGATATGACCGGCTACACCGGTGGCTGGGTCCTTGTTGGGAAAGATGGCGACAACATTTGGTCCCATGGTCATCTCGGAAAGTTCACTTTGCAGGACCGCGTTATAAAACGCCTGGCCGGCCTTCAGATCGGAAACCGGAATCTCGAACCAGATAGCAGCATGTTCAGGTATGAATGAGGACATTGACTTTCTCCGTGGTTAAACAACGAAGGTCTTGTCGCACACCCCTCCTGACAGCATTCTGTCAGGAGCCTCATATCTATCCGGGAAAATGAACCGGAAAGAATTCGGTCAGCTGGCCGCAACCGGCACAGTATAATTGAGCGGCAGGCGTCCACCATCGGCAAACAATGTCTGGCCGGTCATGTAGCTGGCGTCCTTTGAAGCCAGAAACGCCGCTATTCCTGCAATCTCCGAAGGTTCCCCAATGCGCCCCATAGGCGTGCGTGACAATATCTTGCTGCGCGCATTCTTGTCGCTCACCACCGATGACAACATATCGGTCATGATCGATCCCGGCCCGATGGCGTTGACGCGAATTCCGTAGGGTGCGAGCGAAACGGCCATGACCCTTGTCAATTGCCCGACACCGCCTTTCGAGACCGAATAGGGCACCTGATCGGCAAGCGCGAAGATGGCATTGACGGAAGACATGTTGATGATACAGCCAGGCTCACCGCCCTTTTTGACCTTTTCGACCATATGACGCGCAACCGCCTGGCCACACAGAAAACCGCCCTTCAGATTGACTGCCAGAACACGATCAAAGTCAGCCTCCTCGATATCCAGAAAATCCGCGCTATGAACGATTCCGGCATTGTTGACGAGAATGTCGATATCGCCGAATGCATCGATCGTGGTGGCGATCAGGTTGCGAACATCCAGTCGCTGGGCAACATCGACAGCGGCAAAGCGCACTTCACCAAGCTCTGACAGCTCCTTGCAGGTTTTTTCACCGGTCTTTTCATCATGGTCGGCAATGACCACTTTTGCCCCGTCCATCAGGTAACGCTTGGCAATGGCATATCCAATGCCCTTGGCCCCACCGGTCACGATCGCAATTTTTCCGTCCATGTCACACTCTTCTTTGGTCAGAGTTTTCGATTGAGCCGAGGACACTGAACCGTACTGTCCAGCAGGTCAACGTTCAATCATCTTCTCTACAGGTTCACACTGTATGAGCAAATCAGGATCCGGGAGGCTCTTCAGGCCTTTTCAAACCGCGCGCGCTCAGGGCCTCGCCGATTTCATCCAGCACAGCAGGATCATCAATGGTGGCAGGCATTTTCCAGCTTTGACCATCGGCGATTTTCTGCACTGTCGCACGCAGGATCTTTCCCGAGCGTGTTTTTGGCAGCCGGGAAACCGCCACTGCCAGCTTGAACGCGGCGACAGGCCCGATCTGTTCACGCACCAGCTTGACGATATCGGCTTCGATCTCCTGATCGCTGCGCTCCACGCCTGAATTGAGAACAACAAGACCCAGCGGCACCTGGCCCTTGAGATCATCGGCAATGCCGATCACGGCGCATTCGGCAACATCCGGATGATAGGAAATGACCTCTTCCATGCCGCCGGTCGACAGGCGATGCCCGGCCACATTGATGATGTCATCCGTGCGCGCCATGATGAATAGATAGTCGTCCTCGTCGATATAACCGGCATCCGCGGTTTTGTAGTAGCCGGGAAATTCTGCCAGATAGGCCTCATGAAAGCGCTGATCAGCGTTCCACAGGGTTGGCAGGCACCCCGGCGGCAGGGGCAGTTTGATCACGATATTGCCAAGCTGTCCACGCGCGACCGGGTGGCCTGCATCGTCCAACACCCTTATGTCGTAGCCCGGCATTGCCACCGTGGGCGAACCCAGCTTGACCGGCAGCATTCCCAATCCCACCGGATTGCCGGCTATCGTCCAGCCGGTTTCCGTCTGCCACCAATGGTCGATCACCGGAACACCAAGCTTGTCACGCGCCCACACAATTGTATCGGGGTCGGCGCGTTCCCCGGCCAGAAACAGCGTTCTGAACCCTGACAGGTCATATTTGCCAATGAACTGCCCCTTGGGATCTTCCTTCTTGATAGCCCGGAAGGCCGTTGGTGCGGTAAACAGCGCCGCCACGCGGTGTTCGGAAATGACCCGCCAGAACGCACCGGCATCCGGTGTTCCCACCGGTTTGCCTTCATACACGATGGTCGTATTGCCGTTCAGCAACGGCCCATAGACGATATAGGAATGGCCAACCACCCAACCGACATCGGACGCTGCCCAGAAAACCTCTCCCGGATTGATGTCATAGATGGCCTTCATCGACCAGTGTAGTGCAACCATATGGCCGCCATTGTCGCGCACAACACCTTTTGGCTGGCCGGTCGTTCCGGACGTGTAAAGAATATAGAGCGGATCTTCGGCTTTGACTGGCGTGCAGGCAATATCCCGCCCGGCGATCCGTGAAGCATCCATGGCAAGGGCCATGTCAACCTCACGTCCGTCGATCATCTCGGCCCTGTGCTGGTCCCTTTGCAGGAGAAGGCATTTTTCCGGCTTGTGAACAGACAGTCTGATCGCCTCATCCAGCATCGGCTTGTAGGGCACGATCCTGTTGGGTTCGATGCCGCATGAGGCAGCAATGATCATTTTTGGTGTCGCATCATCAATCCGTGTCGCCAGTTCATGCCCGGCAAATCCACCGAAAACAACCGAGTGAATGGCCCCGAGGCGCGCGCAGGCAAGCATGGCCATGACGGCCTCAGCGATCATTGGCATATAGATGATGACCCGGTCACCCTTGCCAACACCGTGATCCTGAAGGACGCCGGACAGCGCCTGGACCTCGGTGAGAAGTTCGCCATAGCTGTAGATTTTCTGCGTGCCGGTGATCGGACTGTCGCAAATGATCGCCGGCTGGGTCGCGCGTCCCCGTTCGACGTGCCGGTCCAGACAATTGTAACAGGTATTGGTTGTAGCCCCGGCAAACCAGCGTCCATAGGCTCCTAAATCCGGCTCAAAGACCCTGTCATAGGGTGTGAACCAGTCAATGGACTGGGCAGCCTTCGACCAGAATAGCTCCGGGTCCGCCTTCCAGCCGTCGTAAATCGCCTGATATCCGCTGTCCATTATGTCCTCCTCCCATTGCAAGGCTGCCCCGGCCTGTCATGCCTGCCGTCCGGACTGCCCGCGATTGCTCCCTGTTTGTAGCACATTGGCGTCCATCCTCAGCACGCGCGTTTGCCTCAGGGACGTCACTATTTTTAATCAATCTGCACGGATCGGGTAAATCCGTCGATAGAATCATGCGACACTATGGACCAATTTGTCAGGCTGCGGGATAATCGCGCTCGCCAAAGATCGCCGAGCCTACCCGCACACTGGTTGCACCAAAGGCAACCGCAATGGGGAAATCAGCCGACATGCCCATCGACAGATGGTCGATACCGGCTTCGTCAGCCAGTTTTCTCAAAAGCGCAAAATGCGGGCCCGGATTTTCGTCGACAGGCGGGATGCACATAAGTCCTTCAATGGACAGGCTTAAATCGTCGCGACATTTTTTTACAAAGGCCAAAAGAGCTTCCGGTTCGACACCCGCCTTTTGCGGTTCCAGACCCGTATTGACCTGGATATAAAGTTTCGGGTGCCTGTCCTGCTTTTTCATTTCATTTGCCAGCGCACGGGCAATCTTTTCCCGGTCCACCGTTTCGATGACATCAAACAGCGCGACGGCCTCTGCGGCCTTGTTGGATTGCAACGGTCCGATCAGATGCAGCTCGATATCATCCGCCATGGCGCGAAGTTCCGGCCATTTGCCCTGAGCTTCCTGCACACGGTTTTCTCCAAAGACACGCTGGCCGGCTGAAATTACCGGAGCAATCGCCGGCCCGTCATAGGTCTTGGAAACAGCAACAAGCGTGACGGAACCGGGAGAGCGCCCTGCTTCTTTCTCTGCAATGGCAATGTCGGCCAGTACATTATGCAAATTTTCCGTAACGCTCATCTGTCTCACCTGCTCAGCCATGGGCTGCCTTGCCGCAGCCTCGAATACGAACCGACCATTACCCGTGATGAACACAGGATGGAACGGCACGGTCCCTGATATGTACAATATGGCATGAAGCTGCAATTGAAACCGGTCATTTTGCCCCTAATCAGGCCGCCAAGTGTTGACGCTTGGCTGGTTTCATGATGAAGCTCGCCGCAAAGTTTCCTGATAACAACGGACCTCTTGTTGATGGCCATTGAACGTTACAATCCGCGCGATGCGGAACCGCGCTGGCGCAAAGTCTGGGACGACAAAAAGCTGTTCGAAACGAACAACGATGATCCCAGAGAAAAATACTATGTGCTGGAAATGTTCCCCTATCCCTCCGGGCGTATCCACATGGGACACGTGCGCAATTACGCCATGGGCGATGTTGTTGCACGTTACAAACGGGCCAGGGGCTTCAACGTCCTTCACCCGATGGGTTGGGATGCTTTTGGCATGCCTGCTGAAAATGCGGCTATGAAAAACAAGGTCCATCCGCGCAAATGGACCTATGAAAACATCGACACAATGCGCAGTCAGCTCAAATCCATGGGGCTGTCGCTGGACTGGTCCCGCGAATTCGCCACATGCGACGTCGCCTATTACAAGCAGCAGCAGCACCTGTTTCTCGATTTTCTCGACAGCAATCTGGTCTATCGCAAGGAATCCAAGGTCAATTGGGATCCTGAGGATCGCACGGTTCTGGCCAATGAACAGGTCATTGACGGACGCGGCTGGCGTTCCGGAGCTTTGGTCGAGCAACGCGAACTGACCCAGTGGTTTTTCCGAATCACCGACTTCAGCCAGGATCTGCTTGAAGCCCTCGATGGGCTTGATCAATGGCCGGAAAAAGTCCGGTTGATGCAGAAGAACTGGATCGGTCGATCCGAGGGCATGCATATTCGCTGGCAGATTGCTGCGGGTACGGCGCCGGACAATGAAAAGCTTCTCGAAGTTTATACCACCCGGCCGGATACGATTTTCGGCGCATCCTTCATGGCCATCGCCGCCGATCACCCGCTTGCTGTCAAGGCTGCCAGAGAAAACCCGGAACTTGCTGCTTTCTGTGAAAAATGTAGACGCATGGGGACTTCTGTTGCCGCCCTTGAAACCGCGGAAAAGGAAGGCTTTGATACCGGTATCAAGGTCCGGCATCCTTTTGATCCCGATTGGGTTCTGCCCGTCTATGTCGCCAATTTTGTGTTGATGGATTACGGCACCGGCGCCATATTCGGTTGCCCGTCTGGCGATCAGCGCGATTTGGACTTTGCCAATAAATACGGCCTGCCGGTAACCCCGGTTGTCATGCCCGAGGACGCCGACAAGGCGACTTTCAGGATCACCGAAGAGGCCTATGTCGACGATGGCGTGATGATCAACTCGCGTTTTCTCGATGGCAAGACCCCAAAGGATGCTTTTGCTGACGTGGCCCAGCAGCTGGAAGCAATGGATCTGGATGGCCGGTCTCTGGGTGAACGCAAGGTGGTTTACCGTCTGCGTGACTGGGGTATCTCACGCCAGCGCTATTGGGGGTGCCCGATTCCCGTTGTTCATTGTGATACCTGCGGTGTGGTGCCGGTCCCCAAACAGGACCTGCCGGTTGAACTGCCGGACGACATCGACTTTGAAAAACCCGGCAATCCGTTGGATCGGCACCCGACCTGGCGCCACGTCGCCTGTCCCAAATGTGCTGGCGAAGCCCTGCGTGAAACCGATACGATGGACACTTTCGTCGACTCATCATGGTATTTCGCACGCTTTACGGCACCCTGGGAAAATGAGCCGACGGATCCCAAAGCGGCCAATGCCTGGCTGCCAGTGGACCAATATATCGGCGGTGTCGAACACGCGATCCTTCATCTTCTGTATTCGCGCTTCTTCACCCGCGCCATGCAGATAACTGGACATCTCGATCTGAAGGAACCCTTCAAGGGCATGTTCACCCAGGGCATGGTTGTGCATGAAACCTACAAGGGTTCCGAAGGCTGGCTGACGCCTGCTGAGATACGCATTGACGAACAGGGTGGACAACGCCGCGCTTTCTTGATCGATACCGGCGACGAAGTTGAAATCGGCGCGATCGAGAAGATGTCGAAGTCGAAGAAAAATGTCGTCGACCCCGATGACATCATTGATTCATTTGGCGCAGATACGGCCCGCTTTTTCATGCTGTCGGACTCGCCGCCGGAACGCGATGTGATCTGGACGGAATCCGGCGTGGAAGGTGCCCACCGGTTTGTGCAGAAGGTCTGGCGTCTGGTTGGCGAGGCAGCGCCTTTCTTGAAAGACGTCGAGGGATGCGCATCCACGGATGGTGATTCTGCCGCCATTTCCCGCGCCGCACACAAGACACTGAAGCTCGTTGGTGAGGACATCGACAAACTGGCCTTCAACAAGGCTGTTGCCCGCATTCATGAGCTGGTCAATACATTGTCAGCGCCTTTGACGGCGGCCACCAAGGGCAAATCCAATCCATCAACACTGGGCGCCTTGAGAGATGCCGTCGGCATATTGATCGCCATCATGGCGCCGATGACACCCCATCTGTGTGAGGAATGCAATCGGTTGCTTGGCAATGGAGCACTGGTGGCGCAAATGGATTGGCCGCAGTATGACGAAGATCTCGTCACCGAGGACACTGTAACCCTGCCGATACAAATCAACGGAAAGAAGCGAGGCGAATTGACAATTGCCCGCGATGCCGATCAAGTGGCAGTGGAAAAGGCCGTTTTGGAATTGTCAGTGGTTCAGACGGCCCTGGACGGGAAGACACCCCGGAAAATCATTGTTGTCCCGCTGAGGATTGTTAATATTGTTGTATGATGGGAGCACCCGGATGAGACATGTTGTGTTGGCCGCGCTGATGGCGTTCGGACTTTTCGCTGTGCAGGCCTGCCAGGTAAAGCCGCTCTATTCGAGTCGGTCCGGTGCCGAATCGAAACTGGTGTCGGTTGGTGTCGACCCGGTGGATACGCGGGTGGAGCAGGAACTGCGTAACCATCTGATTTTTCTCTATTCCGGTGGTAAGGGCGAACCTGCCAAGCCCGACTACACATTGACCTTCTCTCTCAATGGTGTTGCCAGTTCGGTCTTGCGTGAACAGCTGACCAATGGAATCACAGCGCAACGTTACACGGCAACTGTGACGTTCACGCTGCGGGACAATGAAACCAAACAGGTCGTTGACAGTGGCAAACGCTCTATCGTGACGTTTTATGATCAAACCACGCAGGAATTTGCCAACCGGCGTGCTCTTCGCGACGCCGAAAACAGGGCAGCGCGTGAATTGGCGGAGATTGTCCGGGCCGACACGGCTTCCATCCTCACCAGATAGGCCATGGCTCAAAAAAAAGCACATGAAGTTGCTCAATTCGTAAAAAGGCCCGATGCGCAATATCGCACCATCCTGGTCTATGGACCAGACCGTGGTCTGGTCTCGGAAACAGCCACGGCAGTATCGAAGAAGCTCAACGTCGATCTGACTGATGATTTCAACGTCACAAAGCTCGAACTTGGCGATATCAGGGAAGATCCTGGTCGCCTGCTGGACGAAGTCAATTCGATAGCCATGTTTGGCGGAGACCGACTCGTCTGGTTGCGCGGTGTGGGCAATGACAAACCTGTCATTGACACTGTCAAAGCCATTACCTCCGACCCTCCAAAAAACACCACATTGCTGATCGAGGCTGGCGACCTGAAGAAAGGCTCTGCTCTTCGCAAAGCTGTGGAAACCGGCCGCTCATCCATGGCGCTTCCCTGCTATGGTGATGATAGTCGCAACATCCAGACACTGATTGACGAAGAACTGGGCAAGGCCAAACTGTCCATTACCAGGGGTGCGCGCCAGCATTTGGCTGACAGTCTGGGTGGAGACCGCCTTGCCAGCCGCGGTGAATTGCAAAAATTGTGCCTCTATTGCCTCGGCAAGGAACAGATTGATGAAGCCGATGTCCTTGCGATCATCGGTGATGCCTCTGCACTGTCTGTTGATGAAGCGATTGACAGCATACTGACGGGAGACCTTCCCGGGCTTGATCTGGCTGTGACGCGTATTATCGCATCCAAGATGCAGATATTTCTGGTGCTGCAATCATGTCTGAGGCAATTTCAGATGATTGATATCATGCGCGGCCAGATCGAAGGTGAGCGCAAACAGATATCCCAGGTCGTTGCCGAATATAGCCGCCGCATCCATTTTCGTCGCAAACCGGCTCTTGAAAAAGCGGTTCGAGGCTGGAATGGAAAGGCGACTGGCGAAGTCTTGCAACACTTGCAAAACGCCATTTTGGAAACGCGTAAACAGCCCGCCCTGCAGGAAAGCATTGCAAGGCAAGCCCTGCTTGCGGTTGCTGTGCGATCCGCGCGCTTCAATCGACAATAGGGTAAGGGTCATGCTTCAAATGCAATCTCTATAATTGCAATTGAATCAGTGCCTTGTCCGCAATAATACGGCCAAACTCAACGATCAGCCTGCAACAGACGGCACAATTCATCAAGTTGTTCCAGCGAACGGTAATCCACCCGGATCTGGCCACCACGATCCTTGTGGTTTATCGTTACCTTCAGCCCGAGATTGTCGGTCAGCATTTTTTCCAGCGCCAAAGTATCCGTATCCTTGGGCTCCGCACGATTGCTATTGCCCGATGGATTTTCAGCTTCTCTTTGCGCCAGTCGTTCGGCATCGCGTACCGACATGCCTTTGGCAACGATCTGCCTGGCATGTTTTTCCGGATCGGCTGTCGAGGCAATCGCCCGAGCATGGCCGGCTGTCAACTCGCCACCTGACAACATATCGCGTACGGCATCGGGAAGTTTCAGCAACCTCAAGGAGTTGGCGACGTGGCTCCGACTTTTCCCGATGATATCACCGAGATCATTCTGGGTATAACCATGCCCGGCGATCAATTGTTCGTAGCCGAGCGCTTCATCAAGCGGATTGAGGTCCGATCTTTGCACATTCTCGACTATGGCGATCTCAAGCGCCGTGCGATCATCAACATCACGCACCAAAATGGGTATTTCCACGAGACCGGCCCGTTGCGCCGCACGCCAGCGCCGTTCTCCGGCAATGATTTCATAGCGCGCCTCACCCAATGGACCTTTTCCGAGGGGCCTGACGACCACAGGCTGGACAATACCGTGCTGGACAATCGACCGCGCAAGATCTTCCAGGTCGGATTCATCAAATTGACGTCGAGGATTATTGGGATTACGACTGACGAATTCAATTGGTACCAATTGATCCGCCTTTGATGGCGCATTGTTTTCCGGATCGAGCGGCTGGTCCATGTCGCCGATGAGCGCTGCCAGACCACGTCCCAGTCTCTTTTTTGAATTGTCGTCACTCATGTCGTCATCACTAACTTGTTGTTTATATTTCGTTAACCATCTTTTCTCAGGCTGCTTTGCGTTCCCGCTCGCGCTGAATCACCTCGGAAGCCAATTTGAGATAGGCCTGGCTCCCTGAACAACGAAGATCATACAAAATCGCTGGCTTGCCATAGGACGGCGCTTCGGAAACACGCACATTTCTTGGAATGAGTGTCCGATATACCTTGTCACCGAGGTGAGAACGAACATCATCGACCACCTGCTGCGCCAGATTGTTGCGGGAATCATACATTGTCATCACGATACCCTGAATGTCCAGCGTTGGATTGAGCGTCGCGCGTACCTGACCGACGGTCTCAAGCAACTGACTGAGACCCTCAAGCGCAAAGAATTCGCATTGCAGCGGTACCAGGACAGAATGGGCGGCGGCCATTGCATTTATGGTCAGAAGATTCAGTGAAGGCGGACAATCAATCAGAATATAGTCAAAATAACGCGCTTCTGGCGTATTGACAGCAGCCTTCAATCTGAAAACGCGATCTTTTTGATCTGATATCTCCATTTCAACGCCCAGCAGGTCCATGGTGGATGGAATGATCGACAGGTTCGGCACATCCGTATTCATAACAATGTCCCCGATACCTGCTTCGCCCAGCATCAGGTGATAGGAAGACAACAGACGATCTTGCCGCGCGATACCAAGCCCTGTACTGGCATTTCCCTGGGGATCCAGATCGATGATCAGAACCCGTTCACCAATGGCCGCCAGAGCCGTTGCCAGATTGATGGCAGTAGTTGTTTTACCAACACCGCCCTTCTGATTCGCGACGGTGATAATTCTATTTTGCTCACCATGCATGTTTTGGTGCCCCGTTTTCTGGTGTTTACATGGCTTTGCCAACAAAACACCCACCTGTTTGCTAATTGTGACGGCTGAGATTGGAAATTTCCAGAATAATGGAGTCCGCGTCCACCTTTCCCGGATGTTTTACCAGATCAAAGTCCCAACCACCACGCGCTTTTTCGATCTCAGTTTGATAATCCCGGCCTTTATGGAACCAAGCCGTCGCACCCTGGGCCATCCAGTCGGCGGAATAGGCCAGCAATGCATCAAGACTGGCCACTGCTCGAGCGGATATTGCATCGTAACCATTGAGTTTTTGCGACGCTTCTTCAATTCGCACCGCATGGACAGCGCCTTTTGCCCCGGTTTCTAGAAGCGCCTGACGCAGGAAGGCTGCCTTTTTCTGATTGCTTTCGATGAGATCAACATGACCACCATCTGTTTCCAACAACAAAATTGCCGTTATGATACCGGGAAATCCACCGCCACTTCCCAGGTCAACCCACCGTTTGGCGCCGGAATTGAGCGCGTAGAGCTGCAGACTATCCAGGATATGGCGATTCCAGATATCAGGCAAAGTTGACGGAGCGACAAGATTAATCGCCCTGGACCATTTTTCGAACAGCCGAACAAAATGCTCCAATCGATCCAATGTTTCACGTGAAACAGGAAAGACCGCATTCAATTTGTGCGTGTTCAACTCCGACAATGTAGGCATTCCTAACGGCTCAAAACATCCAGGGGCAAAATCGGGACCACAAGTGAATACCCCTGCATCAGGCTATAGAACAAAATATGCCGATAGGGATAGTAATTTGGCTGTATTACACAGATTTACGCACTTTGGCTCTTTAAGATCAGTTCCGCGTCCGCGCTCTCGGAGCGACGAAGCTGAGCCAGGATTAGTGTGACGGCCGCCGGTGTCATACCCTCAATCTGGCTGGCGTGTGCTATCGTACGCGGCCGCTGATGCGTCAATTTTTGTTTCAGTTCATTGGACAGACCTGGCAGAGGCAAATAGTCAAAGCCCTCGGGAATGAGTCGTGACTCCTCTTTCAACTGAACGGCAATATCGCGCGATTGCCGATCCAGATAAACCGCATAGGAAGCTTCAATCTCTATTGGTTCGGACACTTTTTTGTTCAATGAATCAAGTTCGGGCCATACCGAAGACAGACTGGCGATAGTGTTCTCGGTATACGACAAGAGCTCATAGGCTGATCGTCTCTGGCCATCCAAATTGATCTTCAGCCCGTTTTTCTGGGCAGCACTTGGTGTAATACGCAGCGATTTCAGTTGATCCCGCAGTTGATTGACATCGCCCAGCCAAGCGTTAAACCGTTGTTTACGCTCCCCTTTTACCAAGCCCATGGCGATGCCTCTTGGTGTAAGCCTTAGATCCGCATTGTCAGCCCGCAGTGTCAAACGATATTCGGCGCGTGATGTAAACATGCGATAGGGCTCCGTAACGCCCTTCGTTGTCAGATCGTCGATCATGACCCCAATATAGGATTCTGCCCGGCTGAAGATCATCGGGTCCGATCCACCACAAGACAAAGCTCCATTGACTCCGGCGACCAAACCCTGCGCTGCCGCCTCTTCATATCCAGTGGTGCCGTTGATTTGACCAGCCAGATAAAGCCCAGCAATCCTTTTCGTTTCCAGGCTGGGATGAAGTTCTCGAGGATCGATATGATCGTATTCGATGGCATAGCCAGGTTGCAGTATTTTCGCGTTCTCCAGACCGGGTATAGTGGCTATAAACGCCTTTTGAACATTTTCAGGCAATGAGGTGGATATGCCATTGGGATAGACATTGATATCATCCAGACCCTCTGGCTCCAAAAATATCTGGTGCTGGTCGCGGTCAGCAAACCGAACAACCTTATCTTCGATCGAGGGACAATAACGCGGGCCCGTCCCTTCGATGCGCCCCGAATACATGGCTGACAGCCCGATATTTTCTTCGATAATCTTGTGTGTTGCAGCCGTTGTATGGGTAACACCGCAATCAATCTGTTGAACAGTAATCCTGTCCGTCATGAAGGAAAAGGGAACAGGATCCCTGTCAGCCAATTGACGACCAACGGACTGCCAATCAATTGAGTTGGTATCCAGACGGGCCGGTGTTCCGGTCTTCAACCTTCCAAGTTTGAAACCGTGAGAAAGCAACGTTCTGGATAAACCATTGGCCGGTTTCTCTCCCATCCGCCCTGCAGGTATCTGCTTCTGTCCAATATGGATCAGGCCGCGCAGAAAGGTGCCCGTGGTCAAAACAACAGCGCCACATTCAATCAAACGGCCATCCGCCAGTTTGACGGCAACCACCCGCCCTTGCTTCAATATGAAATCATCGGCCTCAGCTTCTACAATATGCAGGCCTTCAGTGGCAGCAATTGCGGCTTGCATGGCAGTGCGATAAAGCTTCCTGTCCGCCTGGGTCCGTGGCCCACGAACGGCCGGCCCCTTACTCCGGTTCAGCAATCGGAACTGAATACCCGAGGCGTCTGCGATCCGTCCCATCAAACCATCCATCGCGTCGACTTCACGCACCAGATGGCCTTTACCAAGGCCGCCAATAGCGGGATTACAAGACATAACACCGATCGTATCGCGTTTATGAGTGATCAATGCTGTTTTGGCACCCATACGCGCCGAAGCAGCTGCAGCTTCACAACCTGCATGCCCGCCGCCGATCACGACGACGTCGAATTTGGATATTTCTGACAAGGACTTCAATCGCTCCTGATTATGCGTGACAATTCGTTGGTGTGGCCAATATTGTCAAGTCAATATTGTTTCACGTGAAACATGCTGGTTTTCCATAACATAAATCCACATAATTCTGATGCTGTTTCACGTGAATCATCACCTCTCGCATAGTTTCACGTGAGTCAGTGATCCACTCATCCTGTTTCACGTGAGTCAGCTCTATTTGCCGATACAAAATTCGCCGAATATAAAATCCAGCAAGTCATCAACATCAATGCGACCCGTTAATCTACCCAGCGAATCACTGGCACTCCTCAGTGATTCAGACCGTAACTCGAGAGGCAGGCGATCGCCTTCAACTGCCTCATCGATGTGTTTTACGCAGCTATGCAAATATTCTCTGTGACGTTGACGGTTAGGAAGCGCGTCTACGCTGGTATAAGTGGCCTTTTTCAAATGGACATTGAGTTTTGAAACAAGCGATTCCAACCCATTGGACTGTTTTACAGATACCAGACAGTCGAATTGGGAGGCGTCAACCATTGTGTTGATATCAGCCTTCGAGCCTACCCGCAGAACGGGAACGCCAAAGGGTAGATCGCTGGATAAAACATGATCTTCCCCGGGATCCACCAGTAGGATAATGAGATCCGCCTTTCCCGCTGCCTGGAGAGCCCTTTTCATGCCTTCTGCTTCAACTGGGCTTTCAGTCTTTCGAATGCCTGCCGTATCATGGATAATGACCGGGTATCCATCCATATTGAGTTGGACCTCAAGCATATCACGCGTTGTCCCCTTTTCTGCAGAAACGATGGCAACGTCACGCTGCGCCAGAGCATTCAGGAGGCTCGATTTGCCTGCGTTTGGGGCGCCAAGCAAAACCACCCGAAAACCATTGCGAATAATCTCTCCGGCTTTGCCAGCTTCCAGATGATCGGCTATGTCCTTTGATAGGTTTGCCAGGTCTGACCATATCACATCAACGACAGAACCAGGCACATCCTCCTCATCGGCAAAATCAAAATCTGCTTCAATCATTGCACGGGCTCTGATCAACTGTTTACGCCAAAGCTCATATTGCTTGGAAAGCGAGCCGGCCGACTGTTCCTGCGCCATCCGCCGTTGCATTTCAGTCTGGGCCTGCAGCAGATCAGCCAGGCCCTCGACTTCGGTGAGGTCCATCTTGCCATTTTCAAATGCCCGCCGCGTAAATTCCCCCGGTTCAGCGCTGCGATAGTTTTCGAAATCCGCCAACCGTTGCAAAACGGATTCGATAACGGCCCGACCCCCATGAACTTGGAGTTCTGCGCAATCTTCACCGGTGAATGAGGCCGGAGCAGGAAAATACAACACAAGACCACGATCAAGAACCTGATCATCAGAACCAAGGATTGTTCGCAGTTCAGCCCGCCGCGGTTGCGGCAACTGGCCTATGATAGTTTCGAGTCCGAATCGAACGTTTTGGCCGGAAATACGGATGACTGCCACGCCAGCAATGCCGGCACCACTCGACAGGGCAAAAATTGTGTCTCTATAGTGTTCTAGCGGTTCCAATCATTACTCCAAGGCTGGTGTTCCATGACCAATGACACGTTGACGAATGTACTTGGCGAATCAGCCAGTCCCTATCTGCGCCAACATCAGGACAATCCGGTGCATTGGCAAATTTGGGGTGAGACTGCATTAAATGAGGCCAGACGTACCGGCAAGCCCATTCTTCTTTCCATAGGCTATGCGGCCTGTCATTGGTGCCATGTCATGGCTCATGAAAGTTTTGAAGACCAGGCGACCGCCGATGTCATGAATGATCTCTTCATCAACATCAAGGTGGACCGGGAAGAACGCAGCGACATAGATCAGATATATATGGCCGCACTGCATGCCATGGGAGAGCAGGGTGGCTGGCCGTTAACCATGTTTCTTAACGCTGAAAGCGAGCCATTTTGGGGCGGTACCTATTTTCCACGCGTGCCGACCTACGGACGACCGGATTTTATCTCGGTTCTGCGCAGTATATCGGCTGTCTATCAATCGGAGCCGGACAAGGTGACGCGCAATGCCCACCACATCCGCGAGCACCTGGACAAGACGCTGGCCGTGAACGCCTCACCGGATACTCCCACCAATGATATTTTGAACAGACAGGCCAAAAGCATTCAGTCCATTGTTGACCAGGTAAACGGAGGAATTGGCCAATCACCCAAGTTTCCCAATGCGTCGATGCTGGAGACGCTTTGGCGGCACTGGCGTGCCACCGGCTCACAGGTATCAAGGCAAGCCGCACTGCAATGGATAAGAGTTCTGATCAATGGTGGCATCTATGATCATCTCGGCGGTGGCCTATCGCGCTATTGCGTCGATTCGATCTGGCTCGCACCTCACTTCGAGAAGATGCTCTACGACAATGCACAATTGTTGCGTGCACTCCTGTGGGCTCTTGAAGAGACCGGTGAACCATTGTTTCGAAGCCGAATCGAAGAAACGATTGAATGGCTGAAACGAGAGATGTTGATGGAAGGTGGTGGTTTCGCTTCAAGTCTAGATGCTGACAGCGAAGGAGAAGAGGGACGCTTCTACGTTTGGCAGAAAGCTGAGATCGATCACTTATTGGGCGAGGATGCAGAGTTATTCTGTTCGACCTATGATGTCAGTCAAACCGGAAACTGGGAACACAGCAACATATTGAACAGGCTCAAAACGCCCGAACCAATAGGCGTGAGCGAAGAACAACGCCTGGCAGAAAACCGCAAAACATTGCTTGAAGCGCGAAGCCACCGTATCCGCCCGGACAGAGACGACAAAATTCTTGCTGATTGGAACGGACTGTTGATTCGGGCTTTGGCAGAAGCCGGCCACCGCATGGATCGCTCCGATTGGGTCACCATGGCCCGTAACGCCTATGATTTCGTAACCGAATCAATGATGCGCGATAATCGTATTGCCCATGCCTGGTGCCGCGGTGTCACCACCTATCCCGCACTTGCCAGCGACTACGGCGCGATGATCAACGCGTCCCTATCACTGTATCAGGCCACTCTCGACACGTCCTATGTTGACCAGGCAGAGGTCTGGGTCGATATATTGGATCGCCATTACAGCGATGGAGAAGGCAGCTACTTCTATACGGCAGACGATACGAACGACATCCTTCTGCGTGCCCGGCATGAACACGATGATGCCACGCCTTCAGCAACCGCTCAGGTACTGGAATCGCTGGCGCGCCTGTCACAAATATCACAAAGCGAACATCTCGTTGAAAAGGCCAACACGATGGCCGCTGGCCTATGGGGACGGATCAATCCGATCGCCATGGCCGCCAGTGGCGGGGTCAACGCGATACATTCCGTGCTCCAGCCAGCCAAACTGGTGCTGGTGAATCCGACTAAAGATATGCTGGATACGATCCGTACCAACCCTGATCCGGCCCGTATGGACATCGTCGTGAATAGTGATCAGGGCGCCGAAACCCTTATCCCGGACAGATCGATTTATGAATCCGGCAAACAAACGGGATCCGCAGCCTATCTATGTTATGGGCCACAGTGCCTGCCGCGCATATTCAATGCCAGGGAACTGGACGCCGCTTTGAAAGCGGAGCGCCCTTAAACCCGATCATGTGTTCCCGATCAGGTATTCATCGAATCGAAGAACTCCGCATTGTTCTTGGTCTGCTTGAGCTTGTCGATGAGGAACTCGATGGCGTCCGTTGTGCCCATCGGGGCAAGAATACGGCGCAATACGAATATCTTCTGCAGATCCTGTTTCGGAATAAGCAGATCTTCCTTGCGTGTGCCTGACTTGAGGATATCCATGGATGGGTAGATTCTCTTGTCGGCTACCTTGCGGTCGAGCACGATTTCCGAGTTGCCGGTACCCTTGAATTCCTCAAAGATAACCTCATCCATCCGGCTGCCGGTATCGATCAGCGCCGTTGCAATGATGGTCAGGGAACCGCCCTCTTCAATGTTTCTGGCTGCACCGAAAAAGCGCTTCGGCCGCTGCAGAGCATTGGCGTCAACACCACCGGTCAAAACCTTGCCGGATGATGGCACGACCGTATTATAGGCACGACCGAGCCTGGTGATCGAATCGAGAAGAATGACGACATCACGGCCGTGTTCGACCAACCGCTTGGCCTTTTCAATCACCATTTCGGCGACCTGTACGTGGCGCGCAGCTGCTTCATCAAAGGTTGATGAAACGACCTCACCCTTGACCGATCTTTTCATATCCGTGACTTCTTCCGGCCGCTCGTCAATCAACAGAACGATCAGATAACACTCGGGATGGTTGGTGGTGATTGAATGGGCGATATTCTGCAGCAACACGGTTTTACCGGTCCGCGGCGGCGCGACAATCAGGCCACGCTGTCCCTTGCCCAGGGGAGCGATAAGATCAATCACCCGTGCCGACATATCCTTGGATACGGGGTTTTCGTATTCCATATTGAAGCGCTCGTCGGGATAGAGCGGCGTCAGATTGTCGAAATGCGTTTTGTGGCGGATTTTTTCAGGATCATCGAAATTGATCGTATTGACCTTCAGCAGAGCGAAATAGCGCTCACCTTCCTTCGGTCCACGAATGGGTCCCTCGACCGTATCGCCGGTTTTCAGCGAAAATCTGCGAATCTGCGAAGGTGAAATGTAGATGTCATCCGGACCTGGCAGGTAGTTGGCATCGGCTGAGCGCAAAAACCCGAAACCATCCTGAAGTATCTCGACAACACCCGAACCGATGATCTCGATATCCTGCTCAGCCAGTTTTTTCAAAATGGCGAACATCAGCTCCTGCTTGCGCAATGTGCTGGGATTTTCGACCTCCAGCGTACCGGCAAACTCCAGCAATTCGGTTGGCGTCTTGTTCTTGAGCTCTTGAAGCTTCATTTCCTGCATGGGATTTCCAGATTTCTATTCAGGGATATGGTCGGATACAACGAGTGGGGAATGCATGGACAGCCCGTGAGCCGTCACCGTTTGCTGGGAAGGGATTTTGTTCGAGCGATTCACGTGAAACGCTACAAAACGCATTCGGTAAAAGGCCTGTCGCATATTTTCCGGAAAACAGCAAGCCTCAAAAAGGTTTGACGATCACCATGATCACGATGAAAATCATCAAGACGGTGGGTATTTCATTGACCTTGCGCCAGTGTAGCGCCGTGGCTGGACGCTGATCCTGGCCCATCAAACGCACCGACTTGCCGAAATAGCCATGGGTTGCGGTCAGAGCAAAAACGGCAACAATCTTCAGCCACAGCCAATAGCCTGAAAATCCGAAACCCTCATAGGCCAGCCAAAGGCCCAGCACCCAGGAAATCAGCATGGCAGGCGTCATGATGAAACGATACAGTCTGGATTCCATCACCTTGAAGGTTTCCGATTGATCCGAACCAACCGCGCTGTCGCTGTGATAGACAAACAATCTCGGCAGATAAAGCAGCCCGGCCATCCAGGAAATGATGGCAACGACATGAATGGCCTTGATCCACACATACAAAGCCGGCGGATTCCACACCATCAAGCCGGCCACCAGTGCGCAGACAAGGATTACAGCCAGCCGCGCACGCACGGAGGCTTTTTTTCCCGATGATGCAATCTGTTTGTCAGTTGCCGGATTTTTCATTGCGTCTCCAGGATTCAGCACAGTGCTTTTCAGCTAGGCAGAACGTACCCGTTCAACCAATTGTTTCACATGATCGGGGTTTGCCTGCGGCGTTATGCCGTGGCCGAGATTAAAAACAAGCGGTCCATTTCCCAGTTCCTGAAGAATGCGATCCACCCCCTCGCCCAGCGCATGGCCACCGGCAACCACACGCATCGGATCGAGATTGCCTTGTACCGGCCCCTGTTTTTGCAGGCCCTTGGCAAATGACAGTGGAACAGACCAATCAAGACCGACTGCATCAGCGCCGACTTTCTGGCGATAGGTCGAAAGCAACAGTCCGGCGCCCTTGGCAAAAGCGATGATACGTGCAGCCGGATGCCGCTGCCGCACAAGATTGATGATCTTGGCAGTGGGTTTGACACAGAAACGCTCAAACTCCACTTCACCCAGAACGCCTGCCCAGGAATCAAATATCTGCACGGCATCAGCGCCGGCCTCAATCTGCGCACAAAGATATTCAGCGGAAAGATCGGCAAGCAGATCAAGCAAAGCATCAAAAGCTTCCGGTTCGCGATAGGCAAACAAACGCGCCGGCGCCTGATCAGGCGTCCCGTGACCGGCAATCATATAGGTCGCCACGGTCCAGGGAGCCCCACAGAAGCCCAGCAGCGTCGTTTCATGGGGCAATGCCTGCCTCACCCGAGAAACCGTCTCCAGCACCGGCGCAAGGTGCTCCAGCAGCCTGCTGCCATCCAGCTTCGCTATTCCAGCCGCATCAATGGGCGTCATCAAGGGGCCTCGACCTTCTTCAAAGCGAACATCGCGTTTGAGAGCATCGGGAATCACCAATATGTCGGAGAACAGGATAGCCGCATCAAAACCAAATCTTCGTATCGGTTGCAGCGTGACTTCCATAGCCAGTTTCGGTGAATAACAAAGATCCAGAAAGCTGCCTGCTGTCTTTCTCGTTTCCCGATACTCCGGCAGATAGCGTCCTGCCTGACGCATCAGCCAGATGGGTGGGGGGAAGACGGTTTCACCACTCAACACCCGCAAGACCTTGCGTTCTTCTGACATCCGTTTTTCCTTCATACATAAATAAATAAGCTGGATATTTGAATCTTCTTATTCTTAGAGTCGGTGGGTATCAGGGATTAAAAATAATTCAAGCAAACTCCACAGGTTGATAAATCCACAACCGATCAAGCCCCATATGAGCCATCTGCCTGTGAATTACGAGAAAAACTGAAAAATATCCATAATTACCGCATGTTGGATGAGGCCTTCATCGGATCTCATCGGGGGATAACCTGTGCATAACAATTGATAATATGTGTATAGTCAGAAACACACAAATGGTTGCAGATTCCCTTCCCGGACTCCCCTCGTGTGGACAAAGTCGCAACTTATCCCTTGCTTCGGACAGACAGGATTGCTTGGATCGATCTTCTTCACATTTATCAACAGGACCCCGTGTATTCAGTGGATGACCAAAAAAACTATTTTCACCTGCATCTGATCTCTGATTCGACCGGTGAAACCCTGATCACCGTCGGCAGGGCGGCTGCGGCCCAATTCACCGGTACAAGGGCTTTGGAGCATATTTACCCGCTAATTCGCAGTCAAAAACAACTTGAGCCGGTGCTTGATACCATCGATGGCGCACCTGGAATCGTGCTCTACACGGTGGTTGATCCGCAATTGTCGCTGATGATCCATGAGCGTTGCCGCAAGATGAATATACCCAGTGTGTCCGTGCTTGAACCGGTCATCGGATTGTTTCAGTCCTTCCTTGGTCCCCCTTCCAAACACCGCGTTGGAGCCCAGCACTCATTGAACGCTGAGTATTTTCGACGCATGGAAGCGCTGAACTTCACCATGGAGCATGATGACGGTCAGTTGCCGGAGGATATAGAAGAGGCAGATATTGTTCTGGTTGGCATCAGCCGGACATCCAAAACACCCACCAGCATCTACCTGGCAAACCGCGGCTATAAAACCATCAATATCCCGATTGTCTACAATGTCCCGCTGCCGCAGGTCCTGGACACGACGCAACATCCTCTGATCGTAGGCCTGGTGGCAACGGTTGAACGTATTGCGCAAGTGCGCAAAAGCCGGGTTCTGGGGACAACCAAGGGCTATAGCGGTGACGAATATGTTGATCGTGTCGCCATTGCCGAGGAGATGAAATTTGCGCGCAACATTTGCGCCCGCAAGAACTGGCCCATCATAGATGTCAGCAGACGTTCCATTGAGGAAACCGCCGCCGCCATTCTTGCTCTTGCCGGCAATGCGCGATAGAGCACACAACAGTGCGCAACAGGGAAGAATTTATGCCTGCCGATCTGATTTTGGCCTCTGCCAGTCCCTTTCGCAGAACCTTGCTTGAAAATGCCGGTATCACATTTGGGGTCCAGGCGGCAGAAATTGATGAGCGTGTGGCGGAGGCGCCTCTGCTCGAAAGCGGCGCCCTGCCCGAAGACATCGCTCTGGTTCTGGCGCAGGCCAAGGCGCTTGACGTCAGCGAACGGTTCCCCGGTGCCCTTGTCATAGGATGTGATCAGACCCTATCATTGGGTGATGAGGTTTTTCACAAGCCCGCGGACATGCAGACCGCCCGCGAACATCTTTTGAAATTGTCGGGCAAGACCCATCAGCTCAACAGCGGCATTGCGCTGGCGCGCAATGGAGAAATATGCTGGAGTCAGGTCGAAACGGCCTATCTGACCATGCGACGGCTGGATCCTGGATTCATCGGCCGCCATCTGGCCCGGGTGGGTGACAAGGCCTTGACCAGCGTCGGTGCCTATCAGCTCGAAGGCGAAGGCATTCAGTTGTTTGAAAAGATACGTGGTGATTATTTTACCATAATCGGACTACCGATGCTGCCGCTTCTGGCAGCCCTGCGCTCCCTGGAGGCACTGGATGTCTAGCAGTCTGAAAGCCTTCGTAACCGGTTATCCGGTCAGACATTCCCGATCCCCAATGATCCATCGCTATTGGCTTGAAAAATTCAAAATCGACGGCACCTATGAACGTCTTGAAATCAGTCCTGAAGAATTTCCCGGTTTCATGCAGGATCTGGCTTCTGGTTCGACCGACTTTGTCGGCGGCAATGTAACCATTCCCCACAAACAGGCAGCTTTTGAGTATGCAACCAAGGCCGATCGACTGGCGAGTGAACTGGGTGCGGCCAATACGCTGTGGGTCGAGGATGGCAGGGTTCTGGCAACCAATACGGATGGCTATGGCTTCGCTGCCAATTTGGATGATGCGGCGCCGGGATGGGACAGCGAAAAAACCGCTGTCATTCTGGGTGCCGGCGGTGCCAGCCGTGCTGTTGTGCAGATCATTCAAAATCGTGGTTTCAGTCGGATCCTTCTTGTCAATCGCACCGTGGCGCGGGCTCGTGAAATCGCCGATCATTTCGGCGGCAACATCCAGGCCCATGGACTGGACGAACTGGGCGATGTTCTGGATGGTGCAGGCCTGTTTGTGAACACAACATCGTTGGGAATGGGCGGCCAAAACGTGCCGGATATAGATTTTTCGCCCATGACACGCCATGCCATTGTGACCGATATTGTCTACACGCCGCTTGTCACACCCATCATGGCAATGGCCGACAGCCAGGGTTTCAAGACGGTTGATGGCCTCGGCATGCTGTTGCATCAGGCCGTGCCGGGTTTTGAAAAATGGTTCGGCATCCGTCCGGACGTAACGGCTGACCTGCGTCAGCTGATTGTCGCTGATCTGGAGAACAGGACATGATCGTGCTCGGCCTCACCGGATCGATTGGCATGGGAAAAACCACCGCCGGGGCCATGTTCGCGGACCGGGGCATACCCATCATCAGCGCCGATGAAATAGTGCATGCACTCTATAGCGGGCGGGCTGCGCCGCTGATCGAGGCTGCGTTTCCAGGCACGGTCACAAACGCGGTGGTTGACCGGGCAGAATTGTCAAAGGCTGTATTGAGGGATGACGCGGCCTTCAGGAAACTTGAAGCCATCGTTCACCCGCTCGTTGAGCGCGAACGTCAACGTTTTGTGGAAAGTCATCGGCAAACCGGCCAGATGCTTGTTGTTCTGGATATCCCGCTGCTGTTTGAAGGCAATGGTGAAGATCAGGTGGACAAGGTCGTGGTGGTTTCCTGCGATGCAGCCCAGCAGAAGGCGCGGGTTTTGCAAAGACCAGGCATGACGGAAGAAAAATTCGCCGCAATCGTCTCGCGACAGATGCCCGATGCCCAAAAGCGCCAGCGCGCCGATTTTATCGTTGATACGTCAGGATCGCTAGACGAAACGCGCGCGCAGGTCGATGCGATCATTGATACATTGCTGGCACAGAGCACGGAGCAGACGGACAATCATGCGTGAGATCATTTTTGATACGGAAACGACCGGGCTTGATAATCAGAGTGACCGGGTCATTGAAATTGGTGGTCTGGAACTGGAAAACAAGTTTCCCACCGGTCGCACCTTTCACGTCTATATCAATGCGCAGGGTCGCAAGGTGCATCCTGAAGCCCTCGCCGTTCATGGCATTACGGATGTGTTTTTGAACGACAAGCCTCCCTTTGGCGAAATCATCGGCGAGATGGCTGAACTGTTTGATGGAGCGCTGCTGGTTGCCCATAATGCGAATTTCGACATCGGCTTTCTCAATGCAGAATATGCCCGCTTGGGCCTGCCGCCGATTGATCCTGGCCGCGTGGTCGATACGCTGGCGCTGGCGCGGCGACGTCATCCGATGGGTCCCAACTCGCTTGATGCACTCTGCAAACGTTATGGAATAGACAATTCTCACCGGACCCGGCACGGCGCATTGCTGGATGCCGAATTGCTTGCAGAAGTCTATATCGAAATGAATGGCGGCCGCCAGGCGGCCCTTGGCCTTGGATCAGATGATTCAGACAACACATCGGCCAGCCGCAAAAAGATTGTGGCCAGAACCGGAAGTCGACCGGAGACGCTGGCGTCTCTGATCAGCGATGAGGAACGTCTTGCCCATGCAAAACTGATAGAGGGCCTCGGTGAAAAGGCCCTCTGGAAGAATTATCAATAATCAGTTGGTGACGGTTGGCGCTTCGACCTTGGCCTTGGCCTGCTCTTCAGCCATGCGCTGGGCAAACATCTGAGCGAAATCAATCGGGTCGATCATCAGCGGCGGGAAGCCGCCATTGCGGGTCGAATCACTGACAATCTGCCGGGCAAAGGGAAACAGAAGCCGTGGGCATTCAATAAACAGCAGTGGCAACATATGCTCCTGCGGAAAACCTTCGATGCGGAAGACGCCGCCATAGACAAGCTCGATATTGAAAACGACCTTGTCGCCATCCTTGGCTTCAGCGTTGAGTGTCAGGACAACATCATAATCCGTACCCGTCAGGGGATTGGCGTTCACATTGACATTGATGCTGATCGCCGGGCCGCTTTCCCGCTGCGTCAGAGATTGTGGCGCATTCGGATTTTCAAAGGATAGATCCTTGATGTATTGGGCCAGTACATTCAGCATTGGTGCTTTGCCGTTGGCTGCTTCTGCGCCTGTCGCGGCCGGTGTCTCTGGTGTTGTTGCGCTGGGCTCTTTAGCCATAAAACTGTCCTTATTTGAAACTTGAATTGATACGGTCGCAGTCGCAACCGGCCATTAATCGGCAATGGGCTAACATTTCATCATGCGCCTTACAATAGAAAACCACCGTATAAATCCGTCAAACCGCTCCGAATGCGAAACCTTCTGCCATCGCGATACCCGCGTTGCATGGCAATCGGCGTGCCATGGCAATCGGACTGGGACCATGGTCGCTATTTTTTATTCCATGGAGAGTTGGGATCGGGGTCGCGGTGAAACTCCTCTTCGTCGAGGTCTATTGTCGGGGATTCAACAGGTTCCGATTTCGGTTTGACGCCGTGCTCAGTGAAATTGCCCTGATTGAAATTGCTCTCAGTAAAATTGCTCTCGGTGAAACCTCCCTGGGCAAAACCGCCTTTTGAAAAACCGTTGACGGATACCTGGGAAAGCCTGTTTTTGACCAACCTCCATCCGGCATCGCGTATCGCCGGGACGAACAGCAGGAATCCGATGGTATCGGTGATGAACCCGGGTGTCAGAAGAAGGACGCCGGCAATCATGATCATCACCCCATGAACCAATTCGCGGCCCGGCACACGCCCATCAGCCATTTCCCGCTGTATCTTGTTCATCAGCCCCAAACCTTGAACGCGCAACAGGATGGTTCCCAGAACGGCGGTTGCAAAGACCATCGCCAATGTCCAGAAAACACCGATTTCCCCGCCGACAACGATGAATGTTCCTATTTCCGCCAGGGGTATGAGAAGCAGCAAAAGTGGAACGAAAGAAAACCGCATTGGTGAAAATTCCAATATCTGTCTGAATTCAGGGTTTGAATATTCGACTGATCCGCACGATCAGCCAGCCATCTGCCTCTTTTACTAACATATAGGTTGCTTTTGGGCCATTTGCCGGGTTGGGAGTGGAAATATGCCGAAACGCTGTAAATTCCCTTAAAAGGACAAGTCGAAACTAGCTGCAATCAGGATTTGAATGATTGGCAGCAACAGACTATATGGTGTGTGTGGGGGTGCATGCCCTGAATTCAGTTTTTGGTACTGGTAACAGGTAAAAATGGGCTCTTTTGATTTTGTAACGGTTTTCTTCTTTGTTGCTGCAGTGATTATTTTCCTGCAGTTGCGTAATGTGCTTGGCCGACGGACCGGTAACGAACGGCCGCCGATTGATCCCTATAGTGCCAGGGAAGGCGACCTTGAGGCGCCTGACAGCGACGACGACAGTAAAATCATCACTCTGCCCCGCAGAGATGGTGACAAGGCAGTCAGCGACAAATTTGCGGCGGCTGATGCCTATAGTCCAGTGGGAACGGAACTGAACACCTCCCTTCGCAATGTCATTTCGGCTGATCCGGATTTCGATCCGAAGGGTTTTGCCAATGGGGCCAGGGCAGCCTATGAGATGATTGTCACGGCCTATGCGGAAGGCGACAAGAAAACCCTCAAGTCACTCCTGTCCCGAGAGGTTTATGAAGGGTTTGTTTCTGCAATCAAGGACCGCGAGTCCCGCTCGGAGACGATCAAGTCCACCTTTGTCGGCATAGACAAAGCCGATATCGTGCAGGCTGAAATGAAGGGCTCGGACGCGCATATCACGCTGCGTATCGTCAGTGAGCTCATTACAGCCACCTATGACAAGGGTGGTGAAGTCATTGACGGTGATCCCGACAGTGTCGGTGAAGTCAATGATGTATGGACATTCGCCCGCGATACAAGATCACGAGATCCGAATTGGAAGCTGATCGCGACTGAATCCGAAGACTGATCGGATTGTTGCATGGTAGCCGCTCTGACCCCGGTTGTTTTCGATGACCTGCCGGGATGGTATCTCGATAATCCGGTCGCGATCCTCGCCGGTCTGCAGGACTGCGCACGACATGTCAAATCAACCAAACCCTACAGCACAGGCTCCTTTGGACTGTGCTGGGCGGATTTCATGCCTGCCCTTGATGACCTTGCGACCGTCCGCCCCCACAATGCAGCTGACGCTCGGGCTTTCTTTGAAAGACATTTTCAGCCCGTTTTTGTAACGCCGCATGGTGATGCCAGCGGTTTTGTGACCGGTTTTTACGAACCCGAGATCGATGTATCGCCCGTGCAGACCGGCTCATTCCAATATCCATTTTATGCAAGGCCCGATGACCTCGTGAAAATCGGTCCATCAGACAGTTCCGGCTTATTGGATCCGACATTCGCCTTTGGCAAGTGTACGGGAAATGCAATTGTCGAATATGCCGATCGGCGTCTGATTGATCAGGGCGCCTTGTCCGGCAAAGGCCTTGAAATCGCTTGGGCTGCCAGCAAGGTTGATGTCTTTTTTGCGCATATCCAGGGATCGGCGCGGCTAAACTACGCTGATGGAACGGTGCATCGCATCACCTATGCGGCAAAGACGGGCCACCCGTTTACGGCCATCGGCAGGATTCTGATCGATCTGGGTGAACAGCAATCCGGTCAGGTCACGATGCAAAGCCTGAGACGCTGGCTTCACGACAATCCGCAGCGTGTCGATGAAATCATCTGGCACAACCGATCCTATATCTTTTTTCGTCGCGCCGATGTCGAGGATCTGGACAGAGGACCTGTTGCCGCCGCAAAAGTTCCGCTGATCGCAGGCCGGTCACTGGCCGTCGACCGGCTCATCCACACATTCGCAACACCGATTTATGTGCAAGCAGACAGTCTGACACACCTGGGCAACGGACCCTTTCGCAGGCTTATGCTGGCTCAGGATACCGGGTCGGCCATTGTCGGCCCGGCTCGCGGCGACATTTTTACCGGCTCGGGACCGGAAGCTGGAAATCTGGCTGGCGCGATCAAACATGAAGCGCGGTTTTTCCTGCTTGTTCCCAAAGCCGCCGCACAGAGATTGCTTTCATGAGCAAAGGCAAAAAAAAGCTCAGTGATGAAGACCGGGTTTTGTGGGGGCAGGTTGCCAAAACCATAGATGCCTTTCCCGGTCGCATGGATGCACTTTTTTCACTGGATGACGCGCCGGCAAGCGGTTCTGAAATTCGCAGAAAGAAGAGCCTCGAGAATCCGGCCGCAAAAAAGGCTGCGGGTTCTCCTGCCCTATCCGTACCAAAACCGGCTGCGCGCAGGCATGGCCTCAATCCGATTGACAAACCGGTCCACAAAAAGATTGCAAGTGGTCGCGTGCCGCTGGAGGCCCGCATTGATCTGCATGGGCTCACCCAGGATGCCGCCCATCACCTGTTGCTCAATTTCCTGATCAGCGCCCATCAACGCGGGCTACGCCATGTTCTGGTGATTACCGGCAAGGGCGCCTCATTTGGCAGTGAAGGGGTTTTGCGCCGCGCCGTTCCACAATGGCTCCATCTGCCTGAATTCCGCGGCTTGGCATCCGGCTGCGAACCGGCCGCCCGCGGGCATGGTGGCGATGGTGCGCTCTACATCCGGATCAAACGGAAGGCGCAGGATCGGTGACCCCTTTTGGAGAGGAAATTCGCAGGCTGCGGGCCGAGCGTGGCATCACGCAAAAACATATGGCCAAGGCCATCGGCATATCACCGGCCTATCTGTCGGCCCTGGAACACGGGCACCGCGGCCAGCCGAGCTGGGATCTCTTGCAACGTATCATCGGTTTTTTCAATGTCATCTGGGATGACGCGGAGGAATTGCAGCGCCTTGCCGCCCTGTCTCATCCGCGCGTTACCATCGACACATCCGGCCTGTCACCGGAGGCAACAGCGCTTGCCAACCGACTATCCTCGTCCATCAAACACCTTGGAGCGGACGATATTCGCAAGCTTCAAGCGGTTCTGGATGCTTTTGAATTATGAGATTGCCGCAAGCGGAACCTGGGCCGGCCCTGCAATGGCAGCCATAGGGGTGGCTTCCCATTCTTCCAGTGTGACCATGCGCAGTCCAAGCGCATCATAATTGACCCGATAAAAATCATTCTTGCCGACGATTACCGCATGCGCAAATTCAGGCTGATCCAGCAGGTCCTGCGCCATGACGCCCACAAAGGTCTGCGCACTCCAGAAATAGCGGAAAGTGTATAGCTGTATTCCGTTTGCCGTTTTCTCCAGTGCACGGACATGGGTCTTCAGCCGTCGATCAGACGCATTACCGCCACCGGATGACGAGCCGCTGATGGCCAAAGGTTCCGCTGTAACGGCGAGCAGGTTGGAACGCTGAACCACGGTCGGTTTTTCATAGGTTCGCCTGGATTGTGAACTTGTAATTTTGTCATTTGACATTGAAACGGTTCTCCAGCTTCGGGAATTGTGAATCAGATATACAAATTCTAGCTAAACTGCCAATTGCAACGCCTGTCATGCAGCCGCGCAAATGGTTTTGCGTTATATGAGATTTGCCTTGCGGTGGTACAGGGGCCTGTCCCGCAACAGGGGCCATAGGAGAGGCTTCCCGTTCTTGTCGACGGTCTGACCCATGACCTCATCCCAGGGGAACCGATCCGCTGATGCCGTTGATGGAACCACCGGAATTTGCCGTAACAGTCAGCAGGTTGGACCGCCGGGTCACGACCGGTTTTTCATAGGTTCGCTTCGATTGTGAACTTTTGATTGTGGCATCTTGCATTGATGTGGCGCTCCGCATTTGGGAATACAAGAATCATCTATACAATATTCGTCTGATACCGGCAATTCAAACAGGTAGAACGCAGCTCTGGCAAGTCTGTGCTCATCTGATGCCTGCAAAGCAGGGGCTCAGAACAACCGTTTCAAATCATCCAGCTTGTCATTGACCAGCCAGCCGTAATAATTTTCTTCGGGATAGTGTGGGGCCAGTCCTTTTGCTCTGCGCTGCTGGTTTTTTCTGGCAAGCGCCTGGGCGCGCTGTTGTGGGTTGCCGACATTGTAAAGCGTTGCCGTAACGCCCGGATTGGAAGAAATATCAAATCCGGCAATGTCCTGATAGGCCTCGATGGAATTGCGCAGGGCCGCCGCGACATAGGCCAATGTGATATCCGGGTTCATGATGGCCTTGTAGACATCATCACCCTTTTGATGCGACAATTTGCGATAACCCGAAACACGACTGACCATGTCGCTCAATTTAAGTGCCGTCAGGGGGTTGAGCTGGCCCAGCCCGAATGTCTGTCCGGCATAAAATGGCTGAAAAAAAACAGCACTGAATCGGTCATTGGGAAAACGCTTGCCCCCCACATTCCGGTTCCGGAACTTGGCATCCCATACAGTTTCCCGGCATGACCAAAGATCAAACGAATCCGACAGCCCGTTACATTGCGCGAATTGACTGCGCTGTATGAAGTCATTGATGTCTTCACCGTCATAGTCGAAGCTGATGCCGCCGGTGGCATAGGAAAGGGCCTTGACGTAATAGGATTGAAGACGGTCATAGGCATCCACATTGTATGTGTGCTCACCCACCAGGGCGCCGACAATATGAAGCGGACTGATACCATAGGCCTGCGCTGCGCGGGCAATCTTGCCACGCAGCTTGGCATCTTTCTGCAGCAGAGCGAGGATTTTCTGGTATTTGCGCTCGAATGTGGATTTCGTCTGTTTGGTGCGTTTGACCGAAGATCCGGGTACACGTGGTTGTTCAGCGTTGCGATTGCCTTCCGGCACAACGAGCACGCGACTGGCGGCCACCGGCACGGCAAGCAGCGTGAGGCAAATCCAGAGACTGCATAGATGTATCAGGTGGCGGCGTACCATGAACTGGCCCCCTTTACGCACAAAACTGCCCCGACTCTATGAAAAATGCCCGGAATGTCGAGTGTCTTCTCAAAGGACAGGCGGTTTTAAGCCCTCAGGAGCCAGTTCGGTCAGTCAGCGGTGCGTAAAAGTCACAGAATGTAACGCGACAGGTCCGCATCCTTGGCAATGTCTCCCACATGTTGGCGCACATATTCCGCGTCAATCACGAATTCGCTGCCGGATTTGTCCGGCGCTTCATAGGAAATATCATCAAGAACCCGTTCCATAACGGTCTGCAGCCGCCGCGCGCCGATATTTTCGATACTGTTGTTGAGATCAACAGCAATCGTGGCGATGGCATCGATGGCATCTTCCGTATAGGAAAGCGTCACCTTCTCTGTTGCCATGAGAGCGATATATTGCCTGATCAGGCTGGCTTCGGTTTCGGTCAATATGCGCCTGAAATCTTCCTTGGTCAGTGCCCTGAGTTCCACACGGATCGGCAGCCGGCCCTGCAGTTCCGGTAGCAGATCGGAGGGTTTTGAAACGTGGAAGGCGCCGGATGCAATGAACAGGATATGGTCGGTTTTCACCGGGCCATATTTGGTTGCGACAGTGGTGCCTTCGACCAATGGCAGAAGGTCGCGCTGAACCCCCTCGCGTGAGACGCCGGCACCCATTCCGCCATCGCGGGCGGCAATCTTGTCGATCTCATCGAGAAAAACGATGCCGTCATTTTGCGCGATGCGCATGGCTTCCTGGTTGATCTGATCCTGATCGAGCAACTTTTCCGATTCGTCATTGATCAGCTGTGCATAGGATTCCTTGACCGTTGTCTTGATCTTTTTCGAGGTCTGGCCCATGGCCTTGCCCAGCATATCGGACAGATTCAGCACACCGATATTGGCGCCGGGCATTCCCGGAATTTCGAAATTCGGTGCGCCCGATCCGGTATCGGCGATCTCGACTTCGATTTCCTTGTCATCAAGCAGCCCATCGCGCAGCTTGGCGCGGAAGGATTCCCGTGTGGCTGGCGAGGCCGTAGAGCCGACCAGGGCATCGAGGACGCGCTCCTCGGCGTTCACATGGGCCTTGACCTTGACTTCCTCGCGCTTTTTCTCCTTGACCAGAGAAATACCATTTTCAACCAGATCACGGATAATCTGTTCGACATCCCGGCCGACATAACCGACCTCGGTGAATTTTGTGGCTTCGACCTTGATGAATGGCGCACCGGCCAATTTGGCCAGACGACGGGAAATTTCAGTCTTGCCCACGCCTGTCGGTCCGATCATCAGAATATTCTTCGGCATGACTTCATCACGCAGGTCATCGGACAATTGCTGACGGCGCCAGCGGTTGCGCAGAGCGATGGAAACGGCGCGTTTGGCATCTTTTTGGCCGATGATGTAGCGGTCAAGTTCAGAAACGATCTCCCGGGGCGAAAAGTTTGTCATGGAATTCAAGCCTGTTTTGAAAGGAGGTTTTGGTCAATGCTGGCGAGCAGCGGAATTTGAAGCAGCAAGCGCCGGATCGGATGCCAGCCGACACCAAGTCCGATGACGAAGAGTGAAATCAGCAGCATGGTTAGCAATTCGGCGTTGCCTGCAATACCGTCATTTTGAGACATCAGGTACCACAATGCGCCACCCAGATAGGTCAGGGCGGCCACCAGAATGGCGCGCCGGTTGATGATCAGGGCGACAATCGACAGCACGGCAAAGATTGCCAGAACCATGAGAGCGGTCGCGACGGTGCCAACGCTGGAAAATCCGCCAATGTTCAAACCGGCGACCAGATACATCAGGGCGTGGACAATCAGCGGTGCAGCCAGCAAATGCAGCCAGAAGCCGTAATCGGCGCGCAGCGAATGCCGCTGGGGATCCGAGCGATCGAACCGCAGCGCGACAATGAAAACCACCAGGCCGCTTATCAATGCATAGAAGGCCGGCAGCAGGGGTGTTGCGAAAGGATCTTCCAGGGAGCCGATACCGGCAACAACCGTCATGCAGATCAGAAAGCCAAGGGTGACAAACGCCCCGCCGATAAGCAGGATCGAAAACGGCAGGCGAAACCGGTAGAAATAAACAGCGGACCAAAGACAGGCCGAGATGACCAGCAGATAGATATTCAGCGGCTCCGCCTGTTCGGACGTTGACAATCCTGACAGGGCGCCATCTGTGGCCAGCAATGCAAAAACCACAAATGCACCCGCAGCCAGCATGCTCGGAATGGCCCGTCGCAACCGCGCCGTCAGAACCTCCGAGATCAGCCACATGGCCGCTGCCGCAAGCGCATATCCCAGATAATTGCTGTCAAGCAGGTTGACGGCCAATGACGCAGCGGAAATGAACAGCACGACGCCGAGCGCCAGAAATATATCGTTGAAACCCGAAATGAAACGAAACTCTTCTTCTTCCGACGATGGCACCACCTCGTCCGGCACCTGTTCCCCGGCAAGGTCAAGCAATGCCAGACGCTGTTCTTCAGTGATGATATCCATGAAAACAGCTTGGTCCAGATCATGTGAAGTCAGGCTCACGATGCCGTGCTCTCCATGGACTCAACAATGATGTTGCCATTGGTATAGACACAGATATCGCCGGCTATTTCCATAGCCCTTCGGGCAATCTCTTCTGCGCTCTTGTCGGTATCCATCAAGGCCCGAGCTGCCGCATAGGCATAATTGCCGCCTGAACCGATGGCCATCGTGCCGTGTTCGGGTTCCAGCACGTCACCGTTTCCGGTCAATGCCAGCGTGATCGTCGGGTCAGCCACAAGCATCATGGCTTCAAGCCGACGCAGATAGCGATCGGTGCGCCAGTCCTTGGCAAGCTCCACGCTGGCCCGCATGAGCTGGCCCGGATATTGTTCCAACTTGGCTTCCAGTCTTTCCAGCAGCGTAAAGGCATCGGCCGTCGCGCCGGCAAAACCGGCAATCACTTCACTGCCGCCATCCTTGTTGGTGCCAATCCGCCTGACCTTGCGCGCATTGGCTTTCATGACGGTTTGTCCAAGGCTGACCTGTCCGTCTCCAGCCATCACCACCTGATCGCCCTTGCGAACAGTGATAATGGTCGTTGCATGCATGGTACCGTAGGGATCATGCTCGCTCATGATATTGTTCCTTTGACAATTGGCAGATGCGCCGATCAGAAAACCTATGTAAGACGGAACGAACGGTTTGCAAATTGTTTGGCTAAAATTATGCTTTTGTGGAATTTTTGTCTTTGCCCTGTTATGCAGCCGTGCAGAACATGACATGGAGTAGACCGAATGGTCGATAATAGGCAAGATCGACGCGGCGCGATATCCCGCAAGACCAATGAAACCGACATTGCGGTGAAAATCGATATTGATGGCAGCGGTGTTTCAGACATTGCAACCGGCATCGGCTTTTTTGACCACATGCTGGAACAATTGTCACGTCATTCCTTGATGGACATGACGGTAACGGCCAAGGGCGATCTGCATATCGATGACCACCATACCGTCGAAGATACCGGGATCGCGCTCGGCCTTGCTGTATCCAAAGCCCTGGGCGAGCGCCGCGGCATCACCCGCTATGCATCTTTGGATCTGGCTATGGACGAGACATTGACCCGTTCGGCCATCGATGTCTCCGGCAGACGCTATCTGGTGTGGAAAGTGGATTTCCCATCCGCAAAGATCGGCACTTTTGATAGTGAATTGTGCCAGGAGTTCTTTCACGCCTTCGCGCAAAATGCCGGCATCACCTTGCATGTCACCAACCATTATGGTTCCAACAGTCACCATATTGCCGAAACCTGTTTCAAAGCCGTCGCCCGGACCTTGCGGGTGGCCATGGAAATTGATTCACGTCAGGCTGATCGCATTCCATCAACCAAAGGGACTTTGGCGTAAAGATCATGGCAAGCTTTGTCGTTCTGGCACCCGATGATAACGAGGAAAAGGCTGTCATCATCCGGGATGGATTTTCCATACTGGCGCTGATCCTGCCCTTTCTGTGGCTCCTGTGGCACCGCCTTTGGTTCGCTGCTGCCATGGTTATACTGGCATCCATTGGACTGGGGGCGGCCATGCAGTTGCTGCCGGACTGGGTTACGGTCTTTGCCGTAGCCTCAATGCTTGTGTCCCTGTTCATTGCCCTGGAGGGCAACGCGATGCGCATTGCTTCGAAAGAACGGCAGGGCTGGAGATTGCGCGCCATTGTTGAAGCCCAGAACCGGGCAACAGCCGAAGAAATCTATTTCGCGCCAAGCGACAAGGCGGCTGGAAGCGCGCCGGTAAAGCCGGAGGCCACCCTTCTGGCGCGGCAGGCTCTCGATCGGCAGGCTCTCGGTCGGCAGACTGGAGCGCAATCGGCAAATGCCGGTCCGGCACTCGGACTGCTGGATTATGAGAACAAGGGCTGAACGCCATGCGTGTAGCAATCATCGATTATGGCTCGGGCAATCTGCGCTCGGCCACCAAGGCATTTGAGCGCGCCGCACGTGAAAGCGGTCTGGACGCTGAAATCATGCTGACCAGCGCGCCGGATGTCGTGGCCATGGCCGATCGCGTCGTGCTGCCGGGCGTCGGGGCTTTTGCCGATTGTCATGATGGCCTTGCCGCGGTTGACGGAATGGAACAGGCGCTCCGTCTGGCAGTGGAGGAAAAGGCCCGTCCGTTTCTCGGGATCTGTGTCGGCATGCAGCTTATGGCAACACGTGGCCTGGAAAAAACTGTGACCAGAGGGTTCGATTGGATCCACGGCGATGTCAAACTGATGGAACCAGCCGATCCGGATTTGAAAATTCCGCAAATCGGCTGGAATACCCTGACGTTGACGCGGTCGCATGCTTTGTTCGAGGGCATTCGCACCGGGGAAGACGGGCTTCATGCCTATTTCGTGCATTCCTACGCCCTGCAGGCTGACAACAGCGCGGATGTGATTGCCCATACGGACTATGGCGGGCCGGTCGCGGCTGCCGTTGTCCATGAAAATCGAGCAGGCACACAGTTTCACCCGGAAAAAAGCCAGGCCTTGGGTCTGGCGCTGATCGCAAATTTCTTGAAGTGGGCACCATGATACTTTTTCCAGCCATCGATTTGAAGGACGGTGAATGCGTTCGCCTGAAACTGGGTGATATGGAGGCTGCAACGGTCTACAATGCCGATCCGGCGGACCAGGCACGCGCCTTTGAAGAGCAAGGCTTCAACTGGCTGCATGTGGTTGACCTCAACGGCGCATTCGCCGGCGAAAGTGTTAATGGTGCGGCTGTCGAGGCGATTTTGCAAGCCACCTCCAACCCGGTTCAATTGGGAGGAGGCATTCGCACGCTTGAAAATATCGAAACCTGGCTCGAAAAGGGTCTGGCGCGGGTCATTTTGGGCACGATTGCCGTGCGCGACCCCGATCTTGTCAAACAGGCCTGCAAGCTGTTTCCCGGTCAGGTTGCCGTGGGGATCGACGCCAAGGGTGGAAAGGTTGCCGTTGAAGGCTGGGCCGAGGCGTCGCAGCTTGAAGTGGTGGAATTGGCAAAGCGTTTCGAGGGTGCCGGTGTCGCAGCCATCATCTATACCGATATTGATCGCGATGGTGTTCTGGCAGGCATCAACTGGCAGTCCACCCTGCAACTGGCTGATGCGACTGCCATCCCGGTCATTGCATCGGGTGGTCTGGCGTCCATGGCGGATATCCTGCGCATGACCATGCCGGATGCCGCCGGTCTCGAAGGAGCAATTTCCGGCCGGGCGCTCTATGACGGACGCATTGATCCCGGCGAGGCTCTGCGGCTGCTGGCCGAAGCAGGAGAGCAACGCAAATGACGCTCAAAGCGCGCATTATTCCCTGCCTGGATGTCAAGGATGGACGTGTGGTCAAAGGTGTCAACTTTGTTGACCTGATTGATGCCGGCGATCCGGTCGAAGCGGCAAAAATATACGATGCGGCGGGGGCCGACGAACTGTGTTTTCTCGACATTACGGCGTCTTCGGACAACCGTGATACGATTTTTGACGTCATTGCCCATACGGCGGAGCAATGTTTCATGCCGCTGACGGTCGGTGGCGGCGTACGCACCATTGCCGACATTCGCAAATTGCTGCTGGCCGGGGCTGACAAGGTGTCCATCAATACCACGGCTGTCAACAATCCGGCCTTTGTGGCAGAGGCGGCCGACAAGTTTGGCAATCAATGTATCGTCGTTTCGATTGACGCAAAAACCGTGTCAGCACCGGGTGAGCCCGATCGCTGGGAAGTCTTCACCCACGGTGGCCGCACGCCATCAGGCATTGATGCGGTGGAGTTCGCCCGCAAGGTCGTGGAATTGGGTGCCGGCGAAATCATGTTGACCTCGATGGACCGTGACGGAACGAAAATGGGATACAATATCCCGTTGACCCGCGCCGTCGCGGACGCTGTTCATGTGCCCATCATTGCATCGGGTGGTGTGGGCAATCTGGATCATCTCGTCGAGGGTGTACGTGACGGCCATGCCAGTGCGGTCCTGGCCGCATCCATTTTTCATTTTGGCACCTATACGATCCGCCAGGCCAAGGAACACATGGCCGCCGCGGGTATTGCCATGCGGCTTGATTAAAGCGAGATCCAAAAAGTGGGAGCCGGTTTTTGGACAAATCGAGCGGCAGATAAAAATTGAGATCCAAAAAGTGGGAACCGGTTTTTGGGCAAATCGAGCGTCAGGCAAAAATTGAGATCCAAAAAGTGGGAACCGGTTTTTGGGTAAATCGAGCGACAGGAAAAATCTGAGATCCAAAAAGTGGGAACCGGTTTTTGGACAAATCGAGCGACAGAAAAGCTGGTCGCAAGAGCGGCAATCGCTTTTGCACCCATTGAACGGTAAGAATGACTGGACTGCAGGCACCCTGATGAATTTGTGCCTGTTGCTGCAGACAACGAAGTGATACGGAAAAGCCCATGACGCAATTTGCACTTGCAGATCTGGAAAAGATTGTTGCCCGAAGGGCTGCGGCTTCCATTGAAGAGTCCTGGACAGCACGGCTGGTCTCCAAAGGCCAGGAAAAAGCGGCCCAGAAACTCGGCGAAGAGGCTGTTGAGGCCGCTATTGCTGCGGTGACTGACAACCGTGAGGGCCTGACGGCCGAGTCGGCGGACCTGCTCTACCATCTGCTTGTGGTTCTTCGCATTGCCGATATCCCCCTGTCGGATGTCATGGCAGAGCTGGAACGGCGAACGGCGCAGTCCGGCCTCGTAGAGAAGGCCGGTCGCGCGACATCATGAATGAACCAAAAAAATTCAGACCGGTCAGAGAACTCAACCATTTTGAACCCGGCGAATATTCACCCTACCGGTTTTTCTCGGCGGAACGCTGGGCGGAATTTCGTGCCGATACGCCGCTGACGCTGACGGAAGACGAGGTATCCCGGCTGCGCTCGCTCAATGATCCGATTGATCTTGACGAAGTGCGGCGCATTTATCTCTCGCTGTCACGTCTGCTCTACGCCCATGTCGAAGCGTCAAAAATGCTTTTCGATCAGCGAAAACATTTTTTGGCGCTGCCCAATGAATTCAAGACCCCTTTCATCATCGGTATTGCCGGATCGGTGGCGGTGGGCAAATCGACAACCGCCCGTATCCTCAAGGAGCTTTTGCGGCGGTGGTCGGGCAGCCCGAAGGTTGATCTGATTACCACGGACGGCTTTTTGCTTCCCAATGCGGAACTGGAGCAGGCCAATTTGATGGAACGCAAGGGTTTTCCTGAAAGCTATGATGTCGGGGCCGTGCTCAAATTTCTCTCGGACATCAAGGCCGGAAGGCCCGATGTAAAGGCACCTTGCTATTCGCATCTGACCTATGACGTCATCCCCGGTGAGTTCGTGGCGATCGACAGGCCGGATATTCTGATCTTTGAAGGTATCAACGTTTTGCAGGTGCGCGACTTGCCCGAAAACGGCCAGATGATCCCCTTTGTCTCGGATTTTTTCGATTTCTCGATCTATATTGATGCTCAGGAAGATCAGATTCACGAATGGTATGTTGATCGCTTCATGCGGTTGCGTGATACCGCCTTCAAGAATCCGCAGTCATTCTTCCATCGCCACTCCTCCGTTTCGAAGGAAGCGGCATTGGCGATCGCAAATGGCCTGTGGGAAAATACCAATTTGAAAAACCTGCGGGAGAATATCCTGCCAACCCGGCCACGGGCAGATCTCATCCTGCGCAAGGGTACCAATCATCTGATTGAACAGGTTGCACTGCGCAAACTTTGAGACCGTTGTTTTGAAGATAGCGCTGTTGAAATTGGTAAGTAGCGAATAATGTCTGCCAATCGCAGCGATATTGCGTCTCGGATTTTTTTCAGTAGTGTTCAAGCGACAATTCGTATTGTGAGACAATTCCAGATTGCCTTCATGGTTCATAAAATAGTTACAGGAAAATTTGCTGAAATAGCCAACCGTCTTAGGGCGGTTAGACATCATTTTGGTTTGGGATCCAAGGAATTTGCTGAACAAGCTGGCGTTGCTTACAAATCATACTCACAATGGGAAAGCGGCGATTTTCGGTGCTCTATTGATGGAGCAATCCGGCTTTGTGAAAGATATGGCGTCTCCTTAGATTTTATATATTTTGGTAAACTTCATACATTGCCCAGCAATATTGCAATGGAAATATCATCCAGCCCTCTGCTCAGGGTTTCTGATTTGGTTTCACCATATTCAGAAGACGAAGAAGCGTAGAGATTATATTTTGGCTTCACTACTTTGATGCTTTTGAACATTGCCTCTCCTAAACGCCCATTTTCGACACACGCCGCAATGTCAGATTGATCCGTCCGCCGTCCTTCAGAAGGGTCGATGTCGCAGGGTAGATCCGGTCGACGCCGTGGAAGCGCAGCCGGGACGGACCGCCAAGGACGATGACATCGCCACTACGCAGGCGCATCGATCGCGTCGGGCCACCCCGGCTGGTTTCGCCGATGCGGAACAGGCAATCATCACCAAGCGATACGGAAACGACGGGCGCTTCAAATTCTGCTTCATCGCGGTCCTGATGAAGGCCCATCTTTGCCGTGTCCTTGTAATAATTGATCAGACAGGCTTCGGGCTGTTGCGGGCAATTGGAAACCGATTGCCACAGGTCGATGAGACGCTCGGGTATGGGTGGCCAGTTCAGGCCCGTTTCAGGGTGGGTGACCTGATAGCGATAGCCATGCGCCTTGTCTGTAACCCATCCAAGCGGACCACAATTGCTCATGCGCACCTGCATGGGCTTGCCGGTGCGCGGCATGCACGGCACGAACAAAGGTGCCTGCCCGATTGCCGCGCGAATGTCGTCAACCAGCGCCAATTGGGCCTGACGGTCAAAATAATCCGGAAAATAGGCAATGCCCTCGGGGAGTCCTGCTGCCATTGTGCCTGGAGCCTTGATTTCATCAGCAACCCAAAGGGTGCTAATCGGGTGGAATATTTCCCCGGAGCTTCTTGATGCCCGAGCGGCTGGATTTGGCTTTCAGCCGTCGTTCAACCGATCCCTTGGTGGGTTTGGTCTTGCGTCTGTAGGGCGGCGGTGGAGCGGCTGCCTTGGCCACCAGATCCTTCAACCGGTCTCGCGCATCCTTGCGGTTGCGATCCTGGGTGCGAAACCGATCGGCTTCAATGATGATGACGCCGTCCTTCGTCATGCGCTGACCGGCAAGTGCGACCAGATTGTTCTTCACCCGCTCGGGCAAGGATGGCGAGGAGCGTGCGTCGAACCGCAGCTGAACAGAAGAAGAAACCTTGTTGACATTCTGTCCGCCCGGCCCCGACGCACGAACGAATTGTTCAACCAGTTCCCAGCCGGCGATGGTGATCGACTGGGTGATGGGGAGCGGATCGCTGGCCATGGTGGCGCCCGGTTAAAGCTTGAATGGAAACGGTTTGCAGAGAATTTCCATGCTTTTAGAGCGTTTGGCTGGCCGCCGCAAGTTTCGTCATGATAGCGCGCGTCGGTCGCAAAGCCTGAAGGCAACGAAAACCCGCAGATCGCTCCACGGGTTTTATCTTGTCGGTGAATGGATTATTCGGCAGCCTGTGCAATACGCGGCGCGGCACCGAGCACATCATTGCCGACATGTTCCTCGAATTTGGCAAAATTTTCCACGAACATGTCAACCAGGCGTCTTGCCTGCGCATCATAGGCCTGTTTGTCGGTCCAGGTGGAGCGCGGATCAAGAATGGCGCTGTCCACACCGGCAACGGCCATCGGCACCATCAGGCCGAAATTCGGGTCGGTGCGAAATTCTGCGTGGTTGAGCGAGCCATCGAGTGCTGCAGATAGCAGTGCCCGTGTTGCCTTGATGGGCATGCGTGAACCTGTGCCATAGGCACCGCCTGTCCAGCCCGTATTGACCAGCCAGCAATCAACATTGTGTTCAGCGATCAGGTCGCGCAGCAGATTGCCGTATTCCGATGGGTGCCGGGGCATGAAAGGCGCGCCAAAACAGGTCGAGAAAGTCGCCTGAGGCTCGGTAACGCCCTTTTCCGTTCCGGCAACCTTTGCCGTATAGCCGGACAGGAAATGATACATGGCCTGCGCCGGTGTCATTTTTGCAATGGGTGGCAGAACGCCAAATGCATCCGCTGTCAGCATGATGATATTGCGTGGTTGGCCGGCCTTTCCCGTCGCACTGGCATTGGGAATGAAATGCATCGGGTAGGCGCAGCGGGTATTTTCCGTCAGGGAATCGTCATCGAAGTCCGGAATGCGTTGATCATCCAGCACGACATTTTCCAGAACGGTGCCAAAACGCTGGGTGGTGGCATAGATTTCCGGCTCGGCTTCCGGAGAAAGGCGGATGGTTTTGGCATAGCAGCCACCTTCGAAATTGAAGATGCCCTCTTTGCTCCAGCCGTGTTCGTCATCACCGATCAAAGTGCGGCTGGGATCGGCGGACAATGTTGTCTTGCCGGTACCCGAAAGGCCAAAAAACACGGCCGTGTCCCCGTCCGGCCCCTGATTGGCGGAGCAATGCATTGGCATGACGCCCCGTTCCGGCAGCAGATAGTTCAAGGCGGTGAAAACGGATTTTTTCATCTCGCCCGCATAGGAAGTCCCGCCGATCAGTACGATCCGGCGCACCAGATCAACCGCGATCATTGTTTCACTGATGCTGCCGTGGCGTGAAGGGTCTGCCTTGAAGCCGGGGAAAGCAATGATCGTCAGATCCGGGGCGAAGCTTTCCAGCTTGTCGCGTTGGGGAAGAATCAGCAGATTACGGATGAACAGCGAATGCCAGGCATATTCCGTAATGATGCGCGACGGTAGCGATTGGGCTTCCTCGGCGCCGCCAATCAGGTCCTGGACAAACAATTCCTTGCCCTTTGCGTAGGCCTGAAAATCGGTCAGCAGCGTATCAAAATGCTCCGGGGTCATGGATTTGTTGTTGTCCCACCAGATCTGTGGGCGGGTGGTATCGTCACACACCACGAATTTATCCTGGGCCGAACGACCGGTATGTTGTCCGGTCAGGGCGCGCAACGCGCCATGGGCAGTCAGCTCTGCCTCACCGCGAACCAGGGCGTGTTCATAAAGTTCTGCCTCATTCAGGTTGTAATAGACATGCAGAAGCTCCTTGAGCCCAACTGTATCGACACCTTTGGAAAGATTGCGCTTTCCGGTTTCCTGTCCGGTTTTCTGCATGGCTGAAACCACCCTGTTGTTCTGGCTCATTGGTTTGAAATTTTCCGGACCATAGGGACGGAAAATTAAATATACAACTGGGTGTTTATGGAAAACTGAACAAATTCAAGATATTAATCGATTTAAAAAATTCATAAAAAATTTAAATCGTTTTAGATTATCGTCGAGACTGCCCAGCAGTGAGGTGTGGGCCGAGCAGCCCGCCTGTGCCGCGTGAGGGATATATGATAAGCAAGTCGATCTGTGCCACATTTTGTTCTACCTTTGGCCTCATGAGAGGCCTGATCGACTATTCGGCGGGCGTTGAACCGGTTACAGCTTATGCGCCTGGACTTTTCTAGACGGAGAATCACCTATGCAGACAATCGCGCTCGTCGATGACGACCGCAATATCCTCACCTCGGTTTCAATAGCACTGGAATCGGAAGGATATCGGGTCGAGACCTATACGGACGGAGTCTCCGCACTCGAGGGTCTGGTCGCCCATCCGCCGCATCTTGCCATCCTTGATATCAAGATGCCGCGTATGGATGGCATGGAACTGCTGCGCAGAATGCGTCAGAAACTGGATACACCGGTGATTTTTCTCACCTCCAAGGACGAGGAGATTGATGAATTGTTCGGCCTGAAAATGGGCGCTGACGATTTCATCACCAAGCCATTTTCACAGCGCCTGCTGGTCGAACGCGTCAAGGCCATATTGCGCAGGGCTTCAAGCCGCGAGACATCCTCTTCTCCAAAACCCGGCAGCATCGAGAGTGCGTCGCTGGAACGCGGACAGCTGGTTATGGATCAGGAGCGCCATACCTGCACCTGGAAGGGCCAGCCGGTCACGCTGACAGTAACGGAATTTCTCATATTGCATTCGCTTGCCCAGCGCCCAGGTGTGGTCAAAAGCCGTGACTCGCTGATGGACGCAGCCTATGACGAGCAGGTCTATGTGGATGATCGCACCATTGACAGTCACATCAAACGGTTGCGCAAGAAATTCAAGATGGTTGATGTCGAATTCGATATGATCGAAACGCTTTACGGGGTCGGTTACCGGTTCCGCGAAGATTGAAACCGGTCTGGTCTGAAAGATGACGACGCGTATCCATGATGGAAAGGCCCAGGAAAAGCAGGTGAGCGAAGAATCCGGTACGGCGCAAAAGTCCGTTGATTCGCGATCCTGGACCTATCCGTTCCTGGTGATCCGGCGAACGCTGAGCCGCAGCATTTTTTCCAGCCTGACCCGCCGCATCCTGTATCTCAATCTTGCAGCGCTGGTCGTGCTGCTTTCCGGTATTCTCTACCTCAACCAGTTCCGTGAGGGGCTGATTGATGCGCGGGTTGAAAGCCTGCTGACACAGGGCGAGATCATCGCTGCGGCCATTGCCGGTTCTGCCAGCGTTGAAACCGACAGCATTACCATTGATCCGGCCAAGCTGCTGGAATTGCAGGCTGGCGAAAGTGTATCACCGGGTGGTGATATCGAAGATCTGGAGTTTCCGATCAACCCGGAACGGGTGGCGCCGGTTTTGCGTCGTCTTATTTCGCCCACCCGCACAAGGGCCCGCATCTATGATCGCGATGCCAGCCTGCTGCTTGATTCGCAGCAACTCTATTCAACCGGACAAATCCTGCGATACGATTTGCCCCCGCTGGAGCAGGAAAAACTGCCCTTTACCGAAGAACTCATGGCCATGCTGAACCGACTGATCCAGCGGGCGGATTTGCCATTGTATCAGGAGCAGCCCGGTGGTGACGGTTCTTTGTACAAAGAGGTGCTGACCGCCCTGACAGGCGGACCCAGCACCGTTGTGCGGGCCACCAACAAGGGTGAAATGATTGTATCGGTTGCGGTCCCTGTTCAGCGGTTCCGGGCGGTGCTGGGTGTGTTGCTTCTGTCGACACAGGCCGGCGACATTGACAAGATCGTGCGGGCAGAGCGGCTCGCCATCGTGCGGGTTTTCATCGTTGCGGCTTCGGTCAACATCCTGTTGTCGCTGCTGCTTGCGGGAACCATTGCCAATCCCCTGCATCGGCTGGCCGATGCAGCGCAAAGGGTGCGCAGAGGTATCAGTGCGCGTGAGGAAATTCCGGATTTTTCTGCCCGCCAGGACGAGATCGGCAATCTTTCTGTGGCGCTGCGCAGCATGACCAACGCCCTGTATGATCGCATTGATGCCATTGAAAGTTTCGCAGCCGACGTCAGCCATGAGTTGAAAAATCCCCTGACGTCCCTGCGCAGTGCCGTTGAAACATTGCCACTGGCCAGGAATGAGACTTCGCGCACCCGGCTGATGGACGTCATTCAACATGATGTGCGGCGGTTGGACCGGTTGATCAGCGACATTTCCGATGCGTCCCGTCTCGATGCCGAACTGGCGCGCCAGGATGCCTCGCCTCTTGACCTTCGCCAATTGCTCGAAGATATGGTCAATATTTCCAGTCAGACCCGCAAGGGGGCCAAATTTGTGGAATTGCAACTGGAGATCGTTCCATCCAATGCGCCCAAAGGGCGCTTCATGGTCGACGGCTATGACCTGCGCATTGGTCAGGTCATTACCAATCTGATCGACAACGCCCGTTCATTTGTCCCGGCGCCGGACGGCCGCATTACGCTTCGTCTCAGCGCCAACCGGGAAAATTGCTTGGTTCACGTCGAAGACAATGGCCCGGGCATCAGTACGGAGAATATTGACCATATTTTCAGGCGTTTTTACACAGACCGCCCGGAAGGTGAGGCCTTCGGGCAGAATTCCGGGCTTGGCCTGTCCATCAGCCGACAGATCATCGAAGCCCATGGCGGCACACTGACGGCCGAAAACATGATCGATGAAGCCAGTGGCAAACGTCTGGGCGCGCGGTTCATTGTCACCTTGCCGTTGCATCAATCATGATCTCCGCCGCAAAACAGTCACGCTTTTCAACATGTTCCGTAATATCGGGGTTGCAGATTGGGCAATAGAGCAAAAAACATCCATGCGACGGCGCTTGTTGTTGGTGAAACAGGTGTACTGATCATGGGCGCGTCGGGGAGCGGCAAGAGTCGGCTGGCGCTGGATTTTCTGCAGTCAGCTGCGGTCGCGGGCAAATTTGCCGCACTGGTTGCTGATGATCAGGTGTTTTTGGAACAGTTGGAAAACCGGCTGATGGCCATTGCGCCGGCGCCGACACGCGGCCTCATCGAGATCAGAGGTTCGGCAATCATGAAGGTTGCCAGCATAAACAGGGCAATGATGCATTTGGTCATCTCAACCGCCAGCGCGGGCCAGTGTGATAGGTTGCCCGATCTCAACCAGCGTCAAGACCTTTTGCCCGGCCTGTCGATGCCCCTGCTTCACATGGTTCCCGGACAAATGAAAAACCCGATTGAATTGCTCTCGGCCTTTGCGCAAAATCGATTGCTTTTGTAAAACAACCTGACAGCGGATTGTCTTCAAATAGACCCATTTGACCGAATCGATTTTGGTTGATGATTAGACGACTTGCGCGCGGTGGTGCTTCCCACCATAAGCGCAAGTCAACGCGAGCAGCGGGCAAAATCGATCGGCCCGCTCTGTATATGCCGAAAAGCGCCTTTTCTTCTATGGGTGGGGAAAG